>Ga0209249_1000016_pt1 | contig 262258 bp, 252 predicted proteins | sample SaaInlV_200m_DNA_4_FD_184653 | JGI IMG/M metagenome (GOLD analysis project Ga0209249, IMG submission 184653) | Marine microbial communities from expanding oxygen minimum zones in the Saanich Inlet - SI037_S3LV_200m_DNA (SPAdes) (version 2) | ecosystem: Environmental > Aquatic > Marine >... | reverse complement strand
CTCTGGGATCATTAGCTGCACTTTCAACGGGACTTATAAAAAATTATATCGAAATTCACTCATTTGCAGGCGTTGCTGGAATGATAATGTCCTTTCATTTAACAGGAAGGTATATTGAAACGAAAGCACGTGGACGCTCTTCCGAAGCTATCCAAAAACTCATGAGCCTTGGGGCGAAACAAGCAACCGTTTTAGATATGGAAAAGAATGAAGTTCACATTGATGTGAGAAGCCTCGTTGTAGGGCAAATCATGATTGTTCGTGCTGGAGAAGCTGTGCCTACAGATGGCATTATCACCGAAGGGCGCGCTACCATAGATGAATCTATTGTAACAGGAGAATCTGTCCCCATTACAAAAAATATTGGCGATGATGTCATTGGTGGAACCATTTGTTCTGATAGCACACTGAAAGTAAAAGTAACAAAAATCGGATCTGAAACGTTTCTTTCAAAAGTAATTCAAATGGTTGAAAATGCACAAACAACCAAAGTTCCCATCCAAGTTTTCGCTGATAAAGTAGTGGCCATTTTTGTGCCAGTAGTTTTGGTTTTGGCAAGTTCGACTTTTCTCATTTGGCTCTTATTGCCTACACAAATGAAACAACTAGCTTTGATGTTTTCTGATTTTCTTCCATGGATCAATTTGGATTTATCGCCCATGGGAATGGCCATTTATGCTTCAATTGCTGTCTTAGTGATTGCCTGTCCGTGTGCTCTTGGGCTTGCCACACCTACCGCTCTTATGGTCGGAACTGGGTTGGGCGCCGAAAATGGAATTCTCATTCGGGATGGAGCTGCCATTCAAAGACTGAATGAAGTGAATATGATTCTATTTGATAAAACAGGGACACTCACGCAAGGGAAACCTGTGGTAACAAAAATACATCAAACATCCGGAATTATGGAAAATGATCTTATCCGAATGGCGGCATCATTGGAAAAAGAGTCCACTCATCCCCTTGCAAAATCTATTGTAAAACTTGCTGAAGAAAAAGAGATGGGATTGGACCCCGTTACAGAAATTGAAGTTGTTCCGGGGAAAGGTATTTCAGGAAAATACGGAAGCGCAACACTCAAGGTTGGAAGTGCTTCTTTTACAGGTTCCACCACAGAATTAGACCTGACAGGAACACCTGTTTTCCTTTACTTAAATGATGAATGTATTGGCATTTTTGAAATAGAAGATGCCATACGTCCCGATTCAGCAGAAACAATCTCATCTCTCAAATCAGCTGGGTATAATTGTGTTTTAGTCACGGGCGACAAAAAAGAGATTGCAGATTCCTTGTCCAAACAACTCAATATTGACCATACACATTCAGAAGTTCTTCCAGATGAAAAAGCGAATATTGTTACATCGTATCAAGATCAAGGATTTATCGTAGCCATGGTTGGTGATGGTATAAATGATGCGCCTGCAATTGCACAAGCAGACGTTGGAATTGCCATGGGGAGCGGAACTGATATTGCCATGGAAACAGGAGAAATAGTTTTAGCTCATGGAGATTTAAAAGCCGTGCTTCGAGCCACACGTTTAGCCAGCGCAACCTTTAATAAAATTAAGCAAAATCTGTTTTGGGCATTTATTTATAATATTATTGCCATTCCATTAGCCTTTGCAGGCGTGCTTCATCCAGTAATGGCCGAAGTGGCTATGGCACTCTCTAGCATTAATGTAGTTGGAAATTCGAACAGACTGAAATCAGTAAAATTGAATTAAATATTTTTCTACCTTTAACTAAAAATTAATATGAAATACATACACACAAATATCATTGCCAAAGATTGGAAAAAGTTATCTGATTTTTACATCAAAGTTTTTCATTGCAAACCCGTACCACCTGAAAGAAATTTCAAGGGTGACTGGCTGGGGAAATGCACAGGTGTTATAAATGCTTCTCTAAAAGGCATGCACTTACTTCTGCCTGGATTTGATGAAAATGGTCCAACATTAGAAATTTTCCAATATCAAGAAAATGAATATAAACCTAATCCAGTCGCAAATAGAGAAGGGTTTGGTCATATCGCATTTTATGTAGACGATGTTGAAGCAGTTCTTGAGGAAATGATTTCTTCTGGTGGTACTACACTTGGTGAAGTTATCAGAAAAGAATTTGGCAAGGGAACTTTGATATGCGTGTATGCAAAAGACCCTGAAGGCAATATTATTGAACTTCAGAACTATGAACCGAAAAATATTTAGTTCACAACTTCTCGCTATCGCTCGACCACGTTGCGCTTCGCTTTATTACATTTTATATTTATAATAAATTTGGCTTTGTTTTTCTTTGAGTAATAGTTGTGCCTTACCCCAATCATAAATTGTAAAGTCTGAGTTTCGAAATCGGCTACTGTCCTTATTCCAACCATAAGCGACGAATTATAAAATCAAGAAACATAAAATAATTAACAGACCACAAACAATGTGATAAGAAAATGCGATATTTTTATCATAACATTGTAACTTTGTAAAGAAAATAGAATTAACTTAGTAGAAATAAATTTGTGGCAAACTGAAAGTTAATCATTTCAATTTCCAATTTATTTTAAGGTAGATACATTCGAAGTAACCGTCAATTCGCTATACTTACAAAAATATGCTGATTTTATTTAACATTTATTATAAGGCGGCTTTTTGCATAATTATGAGGTTAAAACACGATAAAGAATTAAAGAGTAAACTCAAATTCGACTGTCTTTACAGCGCACCACATTGTGCGTCATAGAAGAAAACTAAATGAACAAATTTTATAAATTGATATATCTAATTCTATTTTTCACCCTGAGCTTTTCCTGTGTTGAAAAAAAATCTCCCCAAAAGGAAATTAGCAAATCTGAATTTATAAACTCTTCAAAAACCAACACCTTAAAATTCACTTCTCGAATTCGCTCTATCCTTCAAGATAGTGAAGGGAATTATTGGTTAGGAAGTCATCAAGAAGGTGTATGCTTATTTGACGGAAAATCATTTGAATACTTTACAACTAATGAAGGTTTGCCAGATAATCAAATCCGTTCAATACAAGAAGATGAAAATGGAAACATTTGGTTTGGAACAGCAAACGGAGTTAGTAGTTATAATGACGGAAGTTTTACCAACTATACTACAAAAGCCTACAATCCGAATCTAAAATTGGAAAATACAGATAGTTATTTGTGGTTCAATGCAGGAATAAATTCAGGGATTAACCAGTTTGATGGAAAAAATCTAAACTACTTACCCTTCCCTATACCCAAGGACAAAAATCTTAATAATTCATACGGAGTAACAGGTATTTCAAAAGGTAAAGATGGTAGAGTGTGGATAGCAACATATTCAGCGTTATTCAATTTTGATGGCAAAACAATAAATGTTTTTGATAAAAGTAAATTGGCACTTAAAGAGAGTGAAATGTTGCATATACGCAGTGTGTTTGCAGACTCAAAAGGACGGATTTGGGTTGGAAATAATGGAATTGGAGTTTTACTGCTTCAGGAAAACTCCACTATAAATTTTTCAGATAAAAACGAACTTATACACACAAACAGTAGTAAAAATGGTAACGCATCACCAGTTGGGACTTTAGAACACGTTTTTACTATCGAAGAAGATTCGGAAGGAAACATTTGGTTTGGAGATAGAGATACTGGACCTTGGAAATTTGACGGTGAAACTATGACAAACTATATTATAGATACCAAACTTTCGACACAGATGATTTTGGAAATATATGAAGACAATAACAAAAACTTACTTTTTACAGTGGAAGATGGTGGCGTTTACAAGTTCAACGGAAAATCATTTGATAAACTGTTTTGAGATGAAATACGAATGCACAACACTGTAAAATTAATAAAATTTATGAGTAAACTAGAATTTTGCTGCCTTTACAGCGCACCCCATTGCGCAACAGCCGAAAACAGAAGTAAATGAAAGTAATAATTTCAGAAACAAGAGAAATTAAAGCGGAAAAAATTATCCAATTGTACAGAGCAAATAAATGGAGCTCTGCTAAAAAACCTACAAAATTATATAATGCATTAATAAATTCACATTCTCTAATAACAGCGTGGAATAAAGAAGATCTAATTGGAATTGGAAACGCTATTTCTGATGGGTATTTGGTGGTTTACTATCCTCATTTACTTGTGCATCCAAATTATCAAGGAAAAGGAATAGGACAAATGATAATGGATAAAATGCAAGAAAAATATAAGGATTTTCATATGCAAATGTTAACCGCAGACGGAAAGGCAATTGATTTCTATCGAAAAGCAGGCTTTAAAAAAGCAGGAAACACTGAACCAATGTGGATTTATAAAGGAAACGAACACTAAAGGAATAAATATGATTGCACGGATTTGGCACGGAAGAACAAAAATTGAAGATTTTGAAAAATATACGGAATTTATGAAATCAAAAGCAATTCCTGATTATAAGGAAACAGATGGTTTTGTTAAATTAACATTTTTGAGAAATATAAAAGGGAATGTGGGACATTTTAAACTAATCACATTTTGGAAAAACCTTGAATTAATTAAAAATTTTGCTGGAGAAAATTTTGAAAAAGCGAAATACTATCCAGAAGACGAAAATTTCTTATTGGAATTTGAAGAAAAAGTAACACATTATGAAGTGTTTGCAGAATAAAGCCGAACACACAACAATGTATATAGTTTATGGCGGGTGAAATGCTATATATGAATATTTTAGATATTAATAAACATCGGTGTCAGTTGAAAAATTTGTGTTTCAAAACCATATACTTACCGTTACATGAAATTGAAAAAAGCTTAAATGTAGAAGAACAAAAACAAAACTTTAATAATACTTAATATTCTATCAATATTAATATGGCAAATAAATTCATACCAACAGATTTTAAGATTCCTGAAGTATTAGAAACTGACAGGTTGCGGTTGAGAATGCTTACTGTAAATGATGTTAAATTAGATTATGATGCTGTAATGACAAGCATTGATCATTTACAGAAAACGAAACCTTTTGGACCTAATCATAAATGGCCAATAAAAAAATTATCTTATGAACAAAATTTAATAGATCTTGGATGGCATCAAAAAGAATTTCAAAAAAAATCATCCTTTGCTTTTACCGTTATGAATTTGGAAGAAACTGAATGCCTTGGTTGTATGTATATTTATCCTTCTGACAATCCAAATTATGATGCAGTAATTATGATGTGGGTTAGGCAAAGTGAAGTTGAAAATGGATTAGATGAAATTCTTTTTTCTTCTGTGAAAAAATGGATTCAGAATAAATGGCCATTTAAGAAAATCGCATATCTTGGCAGAGATGTTAGTTGGTCTGAATTTGAATAAGTTTTGTTTTTGTCTCTATTCTTTTATTTGATTGAACTTCGTTCTCGATGTAAGTTTTTTTTCAACTCAAGGTGACGTTGCACTTTCGCCTTCGGCTCACCCTCGTATAACAAAGATTATGAGATTCAGCCGTTGCAGGGCTTCATCCAAATTTATTCACGATCCGCTTCGCTACTTGCGAATGAATGTTTTATATTTATAATAAATTTGGCTTTGTTTTTCTTTGAGTAATAGTTGTGCCTTACCCCAATCATAAATTGTAAAAAAAATATTAACAGCTACCCCTAAAGAAAATGCTGTCGCATCTCTTGGGCTTTCTTGAACCATTTCCTGAAAACTCACACTTGCTATTTCGTGCTTACCGAAAAATGTGAAATCTGCCCAAGCGGCTATAACCAGGCCACTCGCAATGAATCTAATTGTTTTTATCTTATCAGCCGTAGAATCTTCCAAAGCATATTCATGATTATATCCTGGATAAATAACCGATGTAAACAATTCTTTCCAACCCAGATGTCGATCAATAATTTGGAATTCTTCAAGCGTCATTGAATCGGGAAGCGACGGAAATTTTCTAGAGTTTGAAACTTCCAATTGGAAATCTTGCCCCACAGAAATTGTTGAAAGAAGACTTAATATTAGAATAATTTTTTTCATGGATAAACCCTACCCTGTTTATTTATTAGATGGATTATACTTAAAAAGTTACAATTGAAAAATATGGAGAAAATATTTTAAATTTCGATGTATAATTTTGTCATATTGACAATTTTATAATTAATTAAGGATATTATTACGATATATTAAAAATGAAATTTCCTAATCTTGCATTATTAATCTTATTGACAACTACATTTGGACAGTCTCTTTCAAGCAAAGGTCAATTTTGGGCAAGTGGACTTACAGGAAATGACGTGCCAACTGGGCAATCTGCATTTGAATCATCATTAGGATATATTCCCACACTCTCTTTATCGCGAGATTTATCAGACTTTAGCTTTATCGACTTTGAATGGGCCGTCCGATTTGATCGCTTATATTCAGGTGATTCTCTTTTATCAAATCATGAAAAAAATCACCGGCTTTGGGCACGATATACATCTGAAAAATTCGAAGCACGACTCGGTTTACAAAAAATAGTTTTCGGTCCATCACAAATATTAAGATCCCTATCTTGGTTTGATACCATTGACTTAAAAGATCCAACCAATCAAACAAAGGGTGTGGATGCACTCCGACTAAAATGGTTTCCGAATAACTCACTTTCACTTTGGTCTTGGGCGATCCAAAATGAGCAAGACACATTATCCTTTGGTGGACGAGCTGAAATATCTTCATCAATTGGAGAATTCGGATTTACGGTTCATTCGGATCCTTCAACAATACCAAAGCAACGGTTTGCTCTGGATTTTCGCCACGATGGATATATTGGTTCTTGGTTAGAAACGGCGCTGATAACTTCAGAAAATTCTGATATTAAATTGACGACTATTGGTGCTGATTATACATTACCTATTTTGAATAGACTTCTCATTATGACTGAATCCATGTTTATCAAAACGTCTGAATCTGAGAACCAATCATTTACAGCCTTTATGGTTATCTTGCCTTTGGGGATGATTCATTCCGTTCTTTTTATTTCTCAATTTGATTGGAAAGAAGAACAATCTTATAATTACCTACGGTGGAGTGCCACGTATGATAAATTCAGCCTAAATTTACTTTTATCTCAAAGCCCTAAACGGACAGATTACAGCATTCCAGCAGAATATTTGCCAAAAACGGTTGCCGGGTTTGGAACAGGAATTCAACTTATGTTCATTTACAATCATTAAAATATGGAGATTGCCACAAAGACTCGAAGACACAAAGTTAAAATAATTTTTTTCGAGCCTTTGTGCCTTCGTGGTAAAAACAAGGAAAAATATGTCAAATAATAAAGTAGTAGAAATTCAAAAACTTCTAAAACAATTTCCTGTTGGTGGTGATTTTTTTACCGCATTGAGTGATATTAATTTTGAATTAGAAAAAGCAGAATTCACGGGGCTAGTCGGTCCATCTGGTTCAGGGAAAACAACATTATTAAATATAATCGGCGGTCTTGATTCACCCACAAAAGGAACTATAAATGTTCTTGGAATGGAATTGGGTTCTGCCTCCCATAACGAACGAGCCTTTTTACGAAAAACAAAAATGGGGTTCATTTTTCAAAGTTATAATCTACTTCCGGTTTATACCGTTTTTGAAAATGTTGAGCTACCTTTAATTCTAAATAAAGTTGAATCAAAAGAACGAAAACGACTCGTCACTCAAGCAGTGGAATGGGTTGGGTTATCAGATAAAATTGATTCTCGCCCAGCACAATTAAGCGGTGGTGAATGTCAACGAACTGCTATTGCTCGCGCTATTGTCCACGAACCAGCCTTAATTTTGGCAGACGAACCAACAGCTAATTTGGATGCAAAAAATTCCCATCAAATTATGAATATTATGGTTCGCTTAAATAAAGAATTGAATACATCATTTATCTTCGCAACTCACGATGAAAAAATCATGGCATATCTACGACGAATCGTTCATTTAGAAGATGGTCAAATTGTAAAAGATGAAATCATTGAAAATCCAGAAATGGGTGCAATCTAGAAATATGCTTTTTCACCTTGCCATTAAAAATTTAATTGGTGCGGGAATACGAACGTGGTTAAACGTATTCGTAACTGCCGTTTCATTCTTCATGATAATTTTCACGTCTGGGATGTATGATGGAATGCGATCTCATGCAAAACAAGTAACCATCGATACCGAAGTAGCCGGTGGTGCTTATTGGCATCCAAAGTATGATCCTTTAGACCCATTTTCTTATGAAGATGCACACGGAATCCCACCGAAAGAGATTCATGAACTTATTCAATCGAATGATGCCTTCTCTGTGTTAGTAAGCCAAGCTTCTATTTATCCAAATGGGCGGATGATGCCTGTTATGATGAAAGGGATTGAGCCAAACCAATCAATCATAAATTTACCGACTCAATCACTTCTGACTCATACCGATGATTTGATTCCGGTTCTTATTGGAAGCGGAATGGCAAAATACACACAATTAAAAGTAGGTGACACCTTTGCAATTCGCTGGTTAGATGCAAACAGAACTTATGATGCAGATGAAGGTGTGATTGTAGCCATCATGGAAACAGAAAATTTCAAAGTGGATATGGGTACAATTTGGATTCCACTGGATCGTGCGCAAACCATGCTGGATATGGAAAAGGAAGCTACATATATTACATTCTCAAAAAAAAGTGCCACAATTCAAAATAAAGAAAATTGGATTTATCGCGATGTAAATTATTTGATGCGAGACATGGAAGCTATGATCAAAGCAGATGAACCTGGTGCACAAATTATGTATATGATTCTATTAGCATTAGCAGGGATGGGCATTTTCAATTCCCAAATATTGTCTATTTTTCGTCGTCGGAAAGAAATTGGCACACTGATGGCTTTAGGTATGACTCGATCTCGTGTTGTCACTTTATTCACATTAGAAGGTGGAATGAATGCTTTTTTTGCTCTAATTATGACCTTGATTCTAGGCGGACCTGTTTTTATCTATTTCGCACTCTATGGAATTCCCCTGCCTATTGATTATTCAGAAATGGGGTTGATTGTGGCGAAGAGACTCATTCCTGTTTATACTATGGGACTTTTCGTTTCTACTACATTATTTATTGCATTTGTTGTGCTGGTTTTGAGTTATCTACCATCGCGACGTATTGCAAAAATGAAACCCACTGATGCTCTACGGGGGAAAATCAATTAATGTTTAGATTTGTTCTAAAAGGCATTTTACGAGATAGGTCACGCAGTTTATTTCCCATTATAGTGGTTTCTCTCATTGTTGCACTTGTGATTTTCAACCGTGGATTCCTTGTGGGAAGTATGAATGGGATGTTTAAGGATACGGCTGTTATTTCTTCGGGCCATGTAAAAGTCATGACACACGCCTATCAAAAAGAAAGTCAATTAATGCCCAACGATTTAGCGCTAATGGATGTAGATGAAATCCTTAAAGATTTAGAGATAAAATATCCTAACTATTTTTGGTCACCCAAAATTTCTTTTGCAGGATTATTAGACCTTCCCGATGAACACGGTGATACAAAATCTCAAGGTCCAGTTATGGCGTATGGTGTTGATTTTTTATCATCAAATTCACGTCAATTCGAATTATGGGAATTGGAAAAACGAATCGTTTTAGGACGTATGATAAAAGATCCTACCGATGCTTTAGTGGGACACAAATTAGCAGACAAACTTGGGTTATCACTGGGGGATCAAGTAACCTATATTGGCACGACAATGAATAATGCATTTACCACATTCAATTTTACGGTAGTAGGCACATTTAATCTTGGAATGGGACCTTTAGACAAACAAATGATGTTGGTCGATATTGAAGGAGCACGAATGGCATTGGATATGGATAATGCGGCATCAGAGATTCTTGGGTTTATGCACGATTTATATTATAATGATGATGCTTCAATTGAAATTCGAAATGAATTCAATACATTCCATTCAGATACGACAGATTTATTTCGATCCAGCATGATTGCGCTCCGGGATGCAAATCAAATGGGCACCATGATTGATTTGGTGGATTGGTCTGTGTTTATCATTCTTGGTATTTTTCTCTTTATCGCCATGATAGTTTTATGGAATATGGGCATCATGAGTGGATTGCGACGATATGGAGAAATTGGCGTTCGTCTTGCAATGGGAGAAACCAAAGGACAAGTGTATCGGTCACTCATTTTGGAATCAACGATTATTGGAACCATCGGCACCATTATCGGAACATGTATTGGCTTACCTTTAACATACTATGTTCAGGCAGTTGGTATTGATTATTCCGCAGCGTTTGAAAACTTGAATTCTACAACAATGATTATGTCATCCGTTTTTTATACACAAGTAACGCCTGATCTTTATTATATCGGTATTATTCCAGGTGTATTGGCAACAGTTTTTGGAACTATGTTAGCAGGACGAGCTATTTACAAACGAGAAATGGCACAGTTGTTTAAGGAACTCGAAACGTGAAAAATTATAGCCACAGAGCACATAAAGAAAAAAATTCATTTTATCTCTTAAAACCCTGTGTGTTCTGTTGATATTAAAAAGGAACAAAAAATGAGACGCATTATATTATTATTTTTACTATCATTTGTTTTCGGGCAAAACGAGATATCAGTCAAAGAGATTATTCAAGAAATGGATAATAATTTGAATGCCAAAAGCCGAGTACTTACCAGTAAAATGGTTGTTCATGGACGGCGAACAAGCCGAACCATTGAATCAAAGAACTGGGTTGTGGGAACGGATCAGGCCTTCACAGAATATTTATCACCCCCACGAGAAGCAGGAACAAAAATGTTAAAAGTGGGGAACAAACTTTGGACGTATTCTCCACAGACGGATCGAGTTATACAAATCTCTGGACACATGCTCCGTCAGTCCGTCATGGGATCGGATATGTCATATAACGACATGATGGAAGATCAACCACTCATGGATCGCTATGCGACAACGCTTGAAGGTTCGGTCATTATAGATGGGCGAGATTATTGGATTATTTTCATGGATGCAAAAGTAAAAGGATTATCATATCCCAAACGGCGAGCCTGGATTGATAAAGAATACTTTTTACCTACAAAAGAAGAACTCTATGCCAAAAGCGGAAAACTCCTAAAAACAGCCACAATGGATGGTATTAAAAAAGTGCAAGGCCGATGGTTCCCATCCAGATATCTCTTTAAAGATGAATTGAAACGAACCAGCAAAGGAACGGAATGGATCATTGATGAAATTGAGTTTGACAGTGATATTCCAGAGTCTCGATTTTCGAAAGTAATGTTACGTAAATAAATTAAAGGCAATATGAGCATAAAATGGAAAAACCCGTAATCTACTACGACGGAGATTGCTCTTTATGCAATCATGCTATTATAATTATTTCCAAGATTGATAAAAAAAATGTTTTCCGATTATTACCATTTTCACATTTATTAAATAAAACAAATTCGAAATATCCTGATAGCATTATTTTAAAGTTAAATGATATTTATTATTCTGAAGGAGAAGCAGTATTGAAAATCGTGAATGAATTGGAAGGCGTATGGTGGGTATTAGGTTTTGGGCTGAATCTAATTCCATTATTTATTTTGGATAGGTTATATAGGATAGTATCAACGCATCGAAATAAATGGATCAATACTCGATAATTTATTTATTTTTTGCTCGTTCCCAAATTTCATCCATTTCTTCCAAAGTGGACTCTTCTAACGTTTTTCCTTTCGCTTCTAGTTCTTCTTCAATCTTTTGGAATCGGTAAATAAATTTTCGATTAGTCGCACGAAGCATATCTTCTGCTGGAACATTATAATATCTCGATAGATTTACCATAGAAAAAATCACATCCCCAATTTCTTCTTTAATATTTTCAGTATCTCCAGCTTCATGTGCAGATTTTAATTCATCGATTTCCTCATGGAGCTTTGCCCAAACATCATCCACATTGTCCCAATCAAATCCGGCATAGGCTGCTTTTTGCTGTAGACGCTGTGCTCTAATAAGTGCGGGAAGCGCCGGAGGAACACCATCTAATCTTGATTTTCGATTTTTTTCTATATGTTTTGTTTCTTCCCAATTCTGTTTTGCTTCAAAAGCTTCATTTGTTTTTTTATCACCAAAAACGTGAGGATGCCTCCTAACCAATTTTTCATTAACGGTATCCAACGAATCTGCAATTGTAAATTTTGAATCTTCAGAAGCAATTTGTGTTTGAAGTGCAACATGAAGCATAATATCACCCAATTCTTCTTGCACAGTATCCCAATTCTCTTCATCTACACTTTCCACAACTTCATAAGCTTCTTCAAGAAAATAGGGAAGTAAAGACGCATGAGTTTGTTCCTTATCCCAAGGACAGCCATCCGGACCACGAAGAGTCTCAACAATTTCAAGAAGTTTTATAAATTTTTCTGCTATTTTTTGTTTTTTCATTTAAATCTCAAATAAAGTTTGCCACGAAATTTGGTTTATAAAGTTATTTTCCATTTTGGTCATAACTTTTTTTTCATTATCGGATTCATCATTGAACCCAAGCAAGTGAAGAGAACCATGAATAATAAGTCGTACAACTTCTTTTTCAAAAACTTCCTGGTAAGACACTGCATTCTCTTTAGCTCGTGGTAAGCTAATATATATTTCACCTTCTACGTCTTTTTCATCATATTCATTCAAGCGAAACGCAATTACATCTGTCCATTGATCTTTTTGGAAAAATTGTTTTTTTAACTCAGATACTAAATTATCTGACCCAAAAATAAATGAAACATTCCCGTCTAAAATTTGATTTTTTTTAAAAACTAAACTGGCTGTTTGTTTTACAATATCATGATTGGGAGAAATAAATTTTGGATCACAATCAATTGAAATATTAATCATGCAGAATTTTGGCTTCTTGGATCGTCCGGGTATTCAACTCTAATATGGTATATCCCTCTGAGAACAGGTAACATTCCAGTATTCCCATCTACAGTCCCTTTAATTTTATTTAATTCATCTAAGGTGAGAGGACAATTATTTAATTGGCCATCTTCTATTCTCCCTTTTATGATTTTTTCAATCATTGCTTCAATTTTTATAATATCGGGTTTTTTTATAGACCGAACTGCTGCTTCGACAGCTTCACAAATCATAAGAATTCCCGTCTCTTTTGTATTGGGCTTTGGCCCTGGATATCGGAATGCGCTTTCATCGACTAAATCACCCGTTTCCACTGCATCTTTTAAGGCCATACGATAAAAATATTCTACGCGCATTGTTCCATGATGCATTGGAATAAAATCAGAAACCACTTTTGGAAGATTGTATTCATCGGCCAAATTTAATCCTTCCTTAACATGCGCCTTAATTATGCGAGCGCTCATGGTATGGGTCAAATTATCGTGCTTATTTTCTCCACCATATTGATTCTCAATAAAATATTCTGATTTTGCCATTTTACCTATATCATGATAATAAGCGCCTACGCGACACAACAAAGAATGAGCGCCAATCGCATTTGCACAAGATTCCGCAAGATTTCCTACAACGATACTATGATTAAAAGTTCCATTCGTTTCTTGTTGTGCACGTTTCAATAATGGGTGATCATAATCCAATAATTCTATTAAGGTTAAATCTGTTGTTACTTCAAACAATATTTCAAAAAGACCGATTAAACCATATGTCACAATTGGAGCCAAAATACTATTAATTGTTAATAATTGAATATCACTTAACATGGTTATCCAATTATGCTCTTTAAATAATCCGAGTCCTAAAACAACAATTATACTCGCAGCAATTAGGGCAAACATCGTTGTAAATAACTGACTTCTTTTTCTCAGTTCTCTAATATTATAAACTGCAATTGTTGATGTAAATAGCGATACAATTACAAGGTCAATATTTTGCCCCATCATAAGTCCCATGAGAATAGCCATAGATGTAGTAGCCATAAATCCAATCCGGGCATCAAACAAAATAGTGAGAGTCATTGCACCCACAGTGACAGGAATTAAATATTCAGACCACTCTAATCGAATTACAAAAATGTAGGCTAACCCTATTTGTAAAAAAAATACTATAGAAATCAATAAAACCATTTTCCAATCTCTGAAAATGGCTATTCGATAAACGACAAGAAATGCAAAAAATAAAGACACAACAACTGAAAGAAGAATAATTCTTCCTATAAAACTCCAAAAAACTTTCATCCATCCTGAATTTATTTCCTGCTTTGTAATTGCCACTGATAGTGAATTTAGTTTTTGGAGAACATCTTCTGTGATTCGAATATTTGCATCAACAATTAATTCATTCTCTAAAACAACACCCTGGCTTAAAGGCACTTTGTTTAAACTTTCTAATTGTCTACGATGGGTAACGACTTGATCAAATAATAAATTTGGTTTCATGAATTCAACAATAAGGTCATATCCCAAATCACGAAAACTTTCGCCATCAGAAAATATGGCTAATAGTTCTTTTCTTGCCTTTGTCCAAGCCATCTGAAGATCATTAAAACTTTCGGGAGATGCGAGGTCTGGAACATCACTTTGATTTATCATTACTTGATGGCTAACAATATCACCTATGGGAATATCGTAAACACCTTCAGTCCATCTATTTTTGCAAATTTGTTTCACATAATCTCTATTTCGATCCAAATCTTTCATATTTTTTGGATCCTGTGTGGGTGTGATATAGGCGAACCACTCAGGTTTATCGATTGTAAATAAATAAATTCGATGGAATTCACTTGTTAGGATTGAAAGATTTGTGCTGTCAGAAATAAATTCAGAACGCGCCTTTTCATATTGTTTATTATACCGTCGCTCATAAACTAATCTTTTAGATTCTTCCAATCGCCAAATGGCGTGGCGCAGCTCATTTGTCATAGCAAAGAATTCATCCAAACTACTTGTTTGATTTGCAACTATTTCGTCATTCCGGTTAAATATAAAAGGTACCGAAATTTTCCGTTTATCTAAATCACCTTTAAGACGATCTTCCGTTTTTAAAATCGAAAAAGTAAAAGGCGCAATAATCGGCTCTCGTGTAATATCATTAACTTGATACGAATATTTCAAAGCCTTTCCCTGTGGGAATAATATCGAAATCAATAATACTAAACCAAAAATAATCGAATATTGAATCCAGTATTTATCTAAGAAAAAATATTTAAACAGTATATTATTTTTTTGGTTCAAGATTAAATCTTTATATCTTTTATAATCTGTCGAGAAATAATTAAACGTTGGATTTCACTGGTTCCTTCACCGATTTCAAGAATTTTAGCATCTCGAAAAAACCGTTCTACATCATACTCTTTTACATAACCATATCCACCATGAACTTGGATAGCTTCAGTGGTCACATCCATAGCCGTTTCACTCGCGAAAAGTTTTGCCATTGCAGCTTCTTTTGTAATATCCATACCTTGGTCTTTCATCCAAGCTGCATGAAATACCAATAACTTTGATGCTTCAATTTTCGTGGCCATGTCAGCTAGTTTAAATCCAATCGACTGAAATTTATTAATAGGTTTACCGAAGGCTTTTCGCTCAACAGAATAAGCAAGTGCTCGTTCGTATGCTCCTACCGCTGTTCCAACTGATAACGCCCCTACAGAGACTCGCCCTGAAGTTAATGTTTTCATAAATGTCTTAAATCCAGCGCCAGGCGTACCTAGCATAGATGAAGCTGGAATTCTCATATTCTTGAAAAAAAGTTGACGAGTATCACTTGCACGCCATCCCATTTTCTTTTCTTTTGGACCAATTTCTAATCCTAACGTATTTGTCGGAATTGAAAATGCTGCAATTCCAAGATCATCTCCATTATCTTCTACTTTAGATGTGAATGAAAGCACACCTGCTTCACCTGCGTTGGTAATAAATATTTTACCACCATTTACAATATAATCATTGCCATCACGAACTGCTTTTGTTTGTGTTGCACCGGCATCACTACCTGCATTGGGTTCTGTTAAACCAAATGCGCCCAGCATTTCTCCTGTTGCTAATTTAGGAAGATATGTCTTTTTTTGTTCTTCTGAACCAAATAGTAAAATTGGCAATGAGCCCAGTGATGTATGAGCGGCCATCGTGATGGCCACAGAAGCGTCAGCTCGCCCCAATTCCATAATAGCCGTTGCAAAGGCTACCATATCTAAGCCAGCACCTCCATACTCTTCTGGAATTAAAATTCCCATTAGCCCCAATTCACCCATTTTTTCTACTAGGTCACTTGGGAATTTCCCGAGTTGATCTAGTTCATGAGCAACAGGTGTAATTTCGGAATCAGCAAATTCGCGAACCATATCGCGAATCATAAAATGTTCATCTGTAAAAAATAAATTATCCATTATATTTTCGTTCTATCTTGAATTGATTAAGTTTGAATTTACAACAAGACTCTTGAAGATGAAGACAGTCGAATATCTCTAGCATTGAGTTGAGTTGACTCTCTTCCTTTCCAAACGTTGGTTTCTACCACACATGCAATATCGACCGGTTCACCCATAATAAGATCCTGATAATAATTGGCCAAACCAAACCCAATTACATCTATGACAGAATGTTTTTGTTTTATCCTGAATCGAATATGATCTCCATTCCCAATTATTTTGGGATTTCCAACTACATCTGCGCGCATTACAGCAAATTTTGGGCGCATATTCCCAGGACCAAATGGACCTAGCTTTTTCATAAAATCCATAAAGCGACTGTTTAAATCTAAAATGTTAATTTCTGTATCTAGGTATAATTTTGGTTCAAGATCATTCTCGCTTAATGTTGATTCAGCATAAGATAAAAAAACCTTTCGAAACTCATTTAATTTTGACTCGTGAATTGCCAATCCTGCAGCCATTGCATGTCCACCATAATTCAATAAATGTTCACTTGATGCTGAAAGAGCTGAATATAAATCAAGCCCCCTAATACTTCGTGCTGAGCCTTTCCCATTCCCTTCTTCATCAAATGAAATTATTATTGTGGGACGATTGAACTCTTCTTTAATCTTGGATGCAGCTATACCTACTACGCCTTGATGCCATCCACGGGATCCCAATACAATAGCTCTATCTTTCTCCAATTCCACTTGAGAATTCACCATAAATAATGCTTCATCTACAACACCTTGTTGAATGGCTCGTCGTGATAAATTTTCTTCATCTAGCTCTTTTGCCAATTCTATGGCTATTCCTGTATCCCTAGTGGTTAGCAGTTCAACAGATCTATTAGCATCTCCCAATCTACCTGCAGCATTTATTCTAGGGGCAACATGAAATACAACTTGTGTTACTGAAATATCTCTTTCTAAATCTACTTTTGAGATTTTGAGTAATTCTCTAATTCCAGGGCGACGTGTGGATCGTAATGTTTGCAATCCATAATGTACAATAACTCGATTTTCATCACGCATCGGTACAAGATCTGCCGAAGTTCCCAACGCTGCTAAATCCATTAGATCTGTAATTAAATCAAATGAATAGCCCATTCTTTTCACTAGCCCCGATAACAGTTTTAAAGCAACACCTCCACCACATAATCCTTTAAATGGATACTCACAATCCACTTGTTTAGGATTTATAATAGCAAATGCATTGGGAAGAATTTCTCCCGGAATGTGGTGATCCGTTATAATAACATCAATCCCTTTTTCATTTGCGTAATTCACTCGATTAATTGCATTAATTCCGCAATCACATGTTATGAATAAGTTTGCTCCAAATTTTGCTGCTTTATCAATTCCCATTTCTGAAACGCCATAACCTTCCTTTTCTCTATTGGGAATATAAGTTTTAACTGTAGCGCCTAAGTTTTGAAGCCCAATAAAGAGAAGAGATGCTGCAGTTGTCCCATCCACATCATAATCACCGAAAATAAAGATTGGAGTGTCTGAATCAATATTTTGGATGATACGATTTACTGCTTTATCCATGTCTTTTAATAAAAACGGATTATGAAGTTGAGAAATATTTGGCGTGAAAAATTCTTTTGTCTTATCTAATTCAGTTAAACCACGAGCAACCATTACTTTCGCAATTGATTCTGGAACTTGATAATGTTCCATCGTGTCTCTGACTTGATCAGACTGAAGGTTTGGAAATATCCATTGCATAATATATAAAAATTTGAGTTGGTCTATAAGCCGAGTTCTGTCCTTTGGATTAATAATTCCAATACAAAGGGATAGTCATTCGTCTAGCCACAACGTTACCATTGTGATCAAGCAATCTACCCGCTCCTTTAACGATGCGAACAACATCTCGAAGCCTATTCGATCTTGCACTGGATGGGGTTTACAAGCATACTGAATTTATTCAGAATCTGGTGGTCTCTTACACCACCCTTTCACCCTTACCTATGACAAATACAAGGCAAGCCTTATGCTCATCGAAGGCGGTTTACTTTCTGCTGCACTTTCCATGGTTCGCAAATGCGAATCTCCTCTCATTATGAGGCATCCTGTTCTGCAGTGCCCGGACTTTCCTCTCTCGGAGTGCTTACGCTCGCCAAGAGTAACTATCCGACCAACTCAATTTTAAAAATTTAATTTTCAGAAACTTTTTCACTATATAGAAATCGCCCACAAACATCACAACGATGTATTTTGGAATTGGCACGAACTTCTGTTACTTTTTGTAAAGGCACATGTGCACCACAACCACCGCAACCATTTCCAGAAAGATTTACTACAGCCAAAGCATCTCGAGCTTGAAAAACACGATTATAAATCGATATTGTTTTAACATCTATATCTTTAATTCTTTCCGAGCGTTTTGTCTCCAATATTTCTTTCTCTTCAGCAGATTCGGAAATAACAGATTCCAATTTTTCTCTACGAGTAGATAAATCACTCGATAATGATCCTAAATCAGCTTCCATTGATACGACAGAATTGGTTAATTCTTCTTTCTCTTCTAATAAAGAAATAATCTCATTTTCAAAAGTAGATCTCTCATCTTTCATATGATCCATTTCATGCATCAATGCATCATACTGTTTGTTATTTGTGACGAGAAATAATTGGTCTTTTAATTTGTTAACCTTGGTATTAATCTCTGCGATTAAAACTTCCCGTTTATGTGATTCAACTTCAATTTCTTTTAATCGAGCTTTATTATCTTCTAGCGTGCTCTTGATTGATTCTTCTTGCTTATTTAATTCATTTACTTTAATCGGCAAATCACCCAGTAAATCGATTAAATCTTTCAATTTTGTATCGATTTCTTGCAATTCAATTAATTTTTCCATAGACATCTATTACCTCAATATAAAAAAAATGCACCGTTGGCGGTGCATTCTAAATGTTTTCTTATGATTCAGATTTCTCTGTAAATCTTGTTTTTTTCCCCACGGCAACAATAATTGTTACCCTTATTTCCATATCTTTATTCATATACAGTACCCAAATTTACCGATATATTTCTAAAAGTAGAATGGTTTAATAATAAGATTCAATATTTTATTCAGTCGTGTTGAGAAAGAAGATTTTCAACTTCCTTTTCGGACTTTTGAATGGTGTAGCTTGTTCCGCCAATACCTTCACGATAAAGGGTAATTGAATTATCCACTATTTCAGCAACTTTCCATTCTATATCTTCTATTTGAACTCGATCACCTACTTTTACTAAGCGATCTTTTTTAACTCTGAATTTTGTTATGTCTATCATAAGCCGAAGTTGCTTATAATTAATCTAAAAAAACAAGTAAGACTATAAAAATCAAATTAGAAATAATGACGAAATTTCTTTAATCTCACTACGTTGTTTTAAACCTAATACTACTATTTTAATTTATGTCTAATTCATTTGCCAATCGCCATCTAGGTCCTAGAGATATTCATATCCAAGAAATGTTATCTATTTTAGGATTTTCATCTTTAGATCAGCTTTCCACGACTATCGTACCTGAAAATATTTTATCTAAACAGTTACCGAATGACCCGAAAAGTTTATCTGAACCCGATACCATCAAACGCCTTCGTGAAATGGCCAATAAAAATTTAGTATATCGATCTTTTATAGGCATTGGATATTATGGGACTTTTATTCCAGGTGTCATTAAAAGAAATATTTTAGAGAATCCCGGTTGGTACACTGCCTATACTCCCTATCAAGCTGAAATATCTCAAGGGCGGTTAGAAGCATTGTTGAATTTTCAAACAATGGTATCTGATTTAACGGGGCTTCCCCTAGCCAATGCATCTTTACTAGATGAAGGAACTGCAGCAGCTGAAGCAATGATTATGTTCTTTAATCATACCCGAGATACAAAAAGAAATACATTTTTAATTTCCGATACATGTCACCCGCAAACAATTGAAATTTTAAAAACACGAGCTGAGCCCATTGGAATTAATTTAATAATTCAAAATCATTCATCCTTTATTTTTAATGATTCTATTTTCGGTTCATTAATTCAATACCCTGATACAAATGGCTCAATTAATGATTTTACCGATTTGTGCAATACTGCACATGAAAATAAATCCTATGTTTGTATAGCGACGGACTTGCTTGCACTAGCCCTTTTAAAGCCACCCGGTGAAATGGGTGCAGATGTTGCAGTTGGAAACTCTCAAAGATTTGGTGTCCCTATGGGATATGGTGGACCTCACGCCGCTTTTTTTGCAACCAATGAAAAATTTAAACGAAAAATCCCTGGACGGATTATTGGTGTTTCTCAAGATGCTCATGGAAACTTAGCACTCAGAATGGCACTCCAAACACGAGAGCAACATATTCGTCGTGAAAAAGCCACATCTAACATTTGTACATCTCAAGTTTTACTTGCAATTATGTCCGGAATGTATGCTGTATATCATGGGCCAAAAGGGATTAGCAGTATTTCCCGTCGTGTAAATGAACTCACTGCAATTCTGGTAAAATCTTTGGAAAATTCTGGATATAAGCTAGAAAACAAATTCTATTTTGATACAATTCGTTTTAAGGCGGATGGATGGAGAGAAAAAGCAAAGTCACTTGAATATAATATTCGTGACTTTGGTGATGGAACAATTGGAATATCAATAGATGAAACATGCACTAAAACTCATATTCAAAAATTATTATCTATTTTTAATGCTAAAATTGTAAATGAATGTAATGATTCAATTCCACTGGGACTAATTCGTAATTCTTCTTATCTGAATCATCCAGTATTTCATTCCCATCGGTCAGAAACCGAAATGCTGCGTTATTTACATCGACTTGAAACTAAAGATTTATCATTGAATACAAGCATGATTCCGCTGGGCTCTTGCACAATGAAATTGAATGCAACCACAGAAATGGAAGCAATTACTTGGCCAGAATTTGGACATATTCATCCATTTGCGCCGAAAGATCAAACAATTGGATATCAAAAACTTATTCATGAATTGAAACAATGGTTAACTGAATCAACAGGGTTTGAAGATATTTCTTTGATGCCTAATTCTGGGGCTCAGGGCGAATACGCAGGACTAATGGTTATTCGTGCATTTCACAAAGACAATGGAAATGGGCATCGTAATATTTGTTTAATTCCGGCATCGGCCCATGGAACAAACCCAGCATCTGCTGTGATGGCTGGAATGGAAGTGATTATAGTTGAATGCGATAAATATGGCAATATTTCAGAAGATGACTTAAAAATCAAAGTTCAACTTCATTCAAATCGCCTGGCATGTATGATGATAACTTATCCATCAACACATGGCGTTTTTGAACATTCAATCAAAAATATCTGTAATCTCATTCACACTCATGGTGGTCAAATATATATTGATGGCGCCAATCTAAATGCCATGCTTGGTTTGTGCAAACCTGGAGAATTTGGTGGTGATGTGATGCATATAAATCTCCATAAGACATTCAGCATTCCTCATGGCGGTGGTGGCCCAGGGATGGGTCCCATTGTTTGTAAAAAACATTTGTCTCCTTTTCTCCCAAACCATTCTGAAATTAAAATAAATGGAGATAAAGCAATTACGGCCGTGTCTTCTGCACCATTTGGTAGTAGTAGTATATTACCTATTTCTTGGGCATATATGGCTCTTATGGGAAGTGATGGTCTCAAAAAATCTACGCAAGTTGCTATTCTTAACGCAAATTACATGGCAAATATATTGGAAAATCATTATCCAATTCTTTACCGCGGAATGAGTGGATTCAACGCTCACGAATTCATCATTGATTTACGCGAGTTGAAAAAAGAATCTGGAATTTCTGAAGAAGACGTAGCTAAACGACTTATGGATTATGGATACCATGCACCTACAATGTCTTTCCCTGTGCCTGGAACCCTTATGATTGAACCAACAGAAAGTGAATCTAAAGAAGAATTGGATCGTTTCTGTGAAGCAATGATATTTATTCGTCAAGAAATTCAAAATATAATTGATGGTAAAATTGATCAAAATGACAATCCTTTAAAAAATGCACCCCATACAGCTTTTATCGTGACAGCGAATAATTGGCCACATTCTTATTCTCGACATTTGGCAGCATTCCCGGCGCCATGGCTTAAAGAACATAAATATTGGCCCACGGTTGGGAGAGTGAACAATGCCTATGGTGATCGGAATCTAATATGTTCATGTCCGCCAATTGGTGATTATGAAAAATAAATTGTGCTTTATCCAACTCTAAAATTTTTAATCACATCTGGACTCATAGTCGCTATTTCAGAGATTGCCAAAAGAAGTTCTATGCTGGCTGGGATATTGGCTTCAATTCCTCTGATTTCTGTTTTAGGTTTAGTCTGGATCTATCTAGATACAAAAGATATTGAAAAAATCACCAATCTCTCTACAAACATTTTCTGGTTAGTCATTCCATCTCTGGCTCTGTTTATCACTTTACCTATATTTTTAAAAAAAGGATTTGGGTTTTACCTAAGTCTTAGCTTGGCATCATTTATCACCGTTCTTTGTTATTATTTGATGATTGTTATTTTGGGAAAGTTTGGTATAAAACTTTAAATAATTATATTTTCAATTAAGAATCAAATCCTATTTACATAAATATTCTTTCTTAAAAGACGAATTCATTTCATATTAAATGCTAATTTTACTTTCTCCATCAAAGACACAAGACTTTTCTCCGATCTCAAATCTTGAATCTTCTATTCCTAAGCACATTAAAAAAGCAAATTATTTAATCTCCTTACTAAAGAAACTAAATAAACAGGAATTATCTAAATTCATGTCTTTGAGTGAAAGTTTATGTGATATTACGCATATGCAAATTCAAGAATTTAACCTGACAAGCAATGGTGAAGCTGATAAACAGGCATTATTTGCTTACACAGGTGAAGTATTTAATAAAATAAATCCAAAATCTTTTTCATCTGAACAAATTTCATTTTGCCAATCTCATATCCGAATTCTTTCGGGATTATATGGTGTGTTAAAACCGTTAGATTTAATTCAGCCCTACCGTTTGGAAATGGCGACAAAAATAATAACCAAGGATAAAAAAAACTTGGTAGAATTTTGGAAGAATTCTATTACTAAAATACTTAAAATCGAAAAAGAAATCATCATTAATCTTGCTTCAAAAGAATACATACATTCTATCAACCTAAAAGATTTAAATGCAAAATTTCTTACAATTCATTTTAAAGAAAAAAAAGTAAATGGGTTTAAAGTGGTGGGAGTCTATGCAAAACAAGCACGAGGAATGATGATTGATTTTATAGTTAAAAATCAAATTATTGCTCCTCAATTATTGAAAAAGTTCACCGAAGAAAGGTATAGATTCAACTCAAATCTTTCTTCCGAGTGTGATTGGGTCTTTACGCGGAATTAGCCAATAGCCCTTCCTGCTCTTCCATCAATTCTAAATATTCACATTCCAAATTTGTCATGAATTCCATAGCTTTTTGCAGCAATTCATAATCGTCCCCGTTGGCTGGATCTTGGGAAATTTTCCGCTGATTTTCTATTTCTTTTTCGATAGTTTTAAATCGTTTTTCAATCCAAGATAAACGATTTCGAACTTTCTTTCGCTCTTTATAATCAAACTTCCCTTTTGTTTCAACCTTAATTTTTGGTCGTTCAGATTTTCTTTGTTTTTCTTCCTGTTTTTTCCACTCATAATAATCATAATTCCCTTCAAATAATTTGATACCGCCTTCCCCAACTTCGCAGGTAAGATTGGTTACATTATTTAAAAAGTGTCTATCATGAGAAATACAAACAATAGAGCCAGTGAATTGGGCCAATGCACGTTCTACAACATTTCGAGTCATCATATCCAAATGGTTTGTAGGTTCATCTAATAAAAGTAAATGAGATGGCTGAACCAACATTCTTGCCAAGGCGACTCGTGCTTTTTCACCACCAGAAAGAACCTTTACATATTTCTCTATCTCATCTCCTGTAAACATAAAACTGCCAAGATAAGTTCTCATTTCTGTCTCACTCCACCCTTGGCTCACTTTCTGAATTGATTCAAAAACTGTTTCATTAGGATCTAGAATTTCCAATTGATGCTGGGCATAATATGCACTAATCACACTGGAGCCAATACGGACAGCGCCAGATGTTACAGATTCCACACCCGCCAGCATTTTCAATAACGTTGATTTACCAGCGCCATTATGGCCCACCAAGCCAATTTTTTGCCCTCGCTCAACTATCATATTTAAATTGTTAAAAACTTCTATATCACCATAGTGCTTAACCACATTCCGACAAGATGCTACATTCAATGGCGATCGGCTTGGCTGAGGTAATCTCAAATTCATATTATGATTTTGCTCAGTGGGTGCTTCAACCTTTTCCAATTTATCCAGCATTTTTACCCGACTTTGTACTTGAGTTGCCTTGGTATTCTTTGACCGAAACCGCTCTATAAACCGTTCTGTATCTTTAATTTGTTTTTGCTGATTCCGAAAGGCATTTCTATGTTGTTCAATACGTAAAGATTTTTCTTCAGTGTATTTTGTATAATTACCATGATATAGCGTAATTTTCTTAAGGTCAATTTCAAGAATATTATTTATGGATCGATCTAAAAACGCTCGGTCATGGCTAATCATAATCATCCCGCCTTTCCAATTGGCTAAAAATGATTCTAACCAAATGGTTGCTTCTAAATCTAAATGGTTTGTAGGCTCATCTAAAAATAAGATATCTGGTTGCTGTAATAGAATAGATGCTAAAGCGACTCGCATTCGCCATCCCCCACTAAATACATCCATAGGTTCGGTAAATTTTTCATCTGAAAATCCAAGACCGCTCAAAATCTTTTTTGCCTTATCTTCAAGATTCCAACCGCCTAATGCTTCGAACCGGTGTTGGGCATCGCCCAATTTATTCACCAAATCCATATTATTAGGATCTTTGGAAATAGCTTCTGATAAGGTAAGAATTTTCCCTTCCAAATCTCGTACTTCAGGGTAACTAACCAACACTTCTTCTAAAATAGATCGGCCTGTTCCAGCAACAATATCTTGCGCAAGATACCCAATAGACGTTGCTTTATCAACTTGAACACTTCCAGAATCGGGCGAATCTTTTCCCAACATAATTCGAAGTAATGTAGTTTTCCCAGACCCGTTAGGACCAACAAGTCCAATACGCATTCCACGTTTAATAGATATATTTACGTTATTAAATAAGTCACCATCCGGGAAGGATTTTGATAAATTTTCAAGACGAATCATATTTTACTAATTTGAACTAAATTAACCTTGTTTTTAATGTACATTTATAATTCTCCATCGAGAACTGTCCCCTGATTTTTTAAAAGTGAAACGGGCTGAATAGTATTTATAAGATTTATATCTCCGTCAACCTGAACTTGAATATAATTATCGGTATGTCCCCGTATTTTTCCATTTTTCATCGTTTCAAAAAGTACCGGTCGATTCTTACCAATGAATTGATCCTGAAAATAACGTCGTTTTTTATCAGATAAAATATGTAACATTTTACTTCGTTCTGTTCGTTTTTCTTTTGAGACGACTTCTCTCAATTTAATAGCATCTGTATTTGGACGTTCCGAATAAGTAAATACATGAAGATAAGAAATATCTAACTCATTGAGAAAATTATACGTGTCCAAAAAATCATCATCTGTTTCACCGGGAAAGCCCACAATCACATCTACACCAATACAAGCATCTGGATTAATTTGTTTAATTTGAATTACTCGATCGGAATACAATTCTCGTTTATATCTTCGACGCATTGCGCTTAATATTTTGTCTGAACCCGATTGTAAAGGAATATGGAAATGCGGCATGAATTTTTCTGATAATGCACAAAAGTTAATAATATCATTAGTAAGCAAATTTGGTTCAATAGATGAAATCCTGATTCGGTCAATTCCATCTAACTGCTCTAATTGTTGAATTAAATCAAAAAACGTTTCATTTGACCCCTTGCCAAAATCACCGATATTCACCCCCGTAAGAACGATTTCTCGTGAATCTGTTTCTGACACTTCTTTTGCAACTCTCAATGTATTCACAATTGTATCACTTCGACTCTTACCACGAGCCATTGGAATGGTACAAAATGAACACGTATAATTGCAACCATCTTGAATTTTCAAAAAGGATCGGGTTCGTTCTCCGAAAGAATAAGATGGCATAAATGTATGAATATGATCAATATCAGACTGTATCACCTTTGTCCTACCATTCAAATCAATCGAATCTAAATGATTCAGTAAATTAAATTTTTCTTCCGCACCTAAAACCAAATCTACATCATCAATTGCAGCTATATCATTTGGTTTGAGCTGGGCGTAACAGCCAATAACTGCAATAGCTGATTCTGGATTGCGTCGCTTAGCTTGACGAATTAGTCTCCGAGCTTCTTTGTCAGCATTTTCGGTCACGGAACAAGTATTTAAAACATAAATATCCGCTTTGTCTTTGTAATCTACTTTTTCAAATCCATAACGCAAAAATTCACGGGAGATAGTTGCTGTCTCTGAAAAATTTAATTTGCATCCCAATGTATGAAATGCCACGCGTTTGGTTGGTGTACTCATTTTATTAAATGATCATGTGTTTATGTATCATTTAAAAACGATCATGTTTTTACTTTAACACATAGAAAATTCGAACGAGAAATTAAGACTTATAAAAGGAATAAAAGCGAAATAGACTCAACAACAGGATGTTTGATTCTGGGTTGTTGAACATGAATTTTCTTCCAAATCTTCCAATTCATCCGTAACAGTATAAACTTCCCAACGATTTCCATCTGGGTCTTGTACCCATACTTTATCTGCTTTAGCATAACAGCAGACTTCACCCATTTCTTCTTTTAGATGGAACCCTGCTGCACGTAACCGTTTAACCGTTGAATTTACTTCTTCAGAAGATGGTACTTGAATGCCCAAATGACTTACTTTACTTTCTTCTTTTAAGTTTGTTTTACCTGACTGAAGAGCCAACTTTAATGGTGGATCATTCAATTCAAAATTAGCATAACCTGGGCGGACTTTATTAACAGCTTCATTTAAAAATGATTCATAAAACTTTTGAGATTCATCTACGTTTGCCACATTTAATGAAATATGTACTTTATTCATTATTAACTCCTAATACCTAATATTAAAACTAGATTAAAATAAAAAAACCATTTATTAACTCATTAATTCATTTTCAGAGTTTTGAATTTTAAATAAACGGTAGTTAAAACTATCTCTTAATGCTTCCCAACTTGCTTCAATGATATTTTCAGACACACCAATGGTTGACCAACTTTCCGTCCCATCTGAACTTTCTATTAAAACCCTAACTTTTGCACTAGTTCCATCTTGTTCATTTAAAACACGAACTTTATAATCGGTGAGTTTTACTTGTTCAAGTTCTGGGAAAAATCGAACCAATGCTTTTTTGATTGCATTATTTAATGCATTAACTGGACCATTACCATCAGCTGCAGTATGTTCAATTTCACCACCCACTTTTACTTTTAACATTGCATCTGCATTGTTATGGCCTTGCTTATCATAATGCACATTGACTCGGGATTCCAATACTTCAAAAAATGGTTTGTAAACACCTTTTCTTTTCTGGAGTATAAGTTCAAAAGATGCTTCCGCACTTTCAAATTGATACCCTTCATGTTCTAAAGATTTAATTTGGTTTACTAAATCTTTCGCTAATTTTTTATCTCCGTTTAATTCAACATTGAGCTCATCTGCTTTAAACCTTATGTTACTTTGGCCTGAAAGATCTGAAACTAAAACACGTTGATGACTCCCAACTATTTTGGGGTCAATATGTTCATACATTCGACTGTCTTTCATAACAGCGCTGACATGAATTCCACCTTTATGAGCAAAAGCAGATTTTCCTACATAAGGCGCCTGATCATCAGGATGCAAATTCATAAGTTCATAAACAAAGTGTGTTAATGGCGTTAATTTTTCCAAGTCTATTTTTGACTGCATTTGTCGATTCATTTTTAAAATTAAATTCGGAATAATCGTCCCAAGGTTAGCATTTCCACACCGCTCTCCTACTCCATTTATCGTACCTTGCACATGGGTTGCTCCAGCCATGACTGCCGATAATGTATTGGCGGTTGCAAGACCACCGTCATTATGAACATGAACTCCAATCCTTGACTCAAACTTTTGAACGACTGCATGTGTCGCTTCTTGAATAAATTCTGGCATTGAACCTCCATTCGTATCACATAATACGAGAGTATCTGCTCCACCTTTTTCAGCTGCTGCCAACATATTTAATGCAAAAGATGGTGAAGTTTTATACCCATCATAAAAATGTTCTGCATCAAAAATAACGCGCTTCCCTTCTTTAACTAAAAAGGCAACCGATTTTTCTATAAGCTCAGCATTTTCATCTTCTTCTAAACCAAGCCCCCTTTCAGAATGAAGTTGCCACGTCTTACCAAATATTGTTATAACAGACGTTTCAGCTTTAAGTAGGGCATTTAAATTGGCATCTGATTCAATTTTATTTGGCCAACGTGCTGTAGAACCAAATGAACATATTTTCGCTTGTTGCAAATTAATTTCTTTACATCTTTTAAAAAACTCTTGATCTCTAGGATTACTTCCGGGCCAACCACCTTCCAAAATATTAATTCCGAAGTCGTCTAATTTTTCTGCAATTCGAAGTTTATCATCAACCGATAAATTAACACCTTCTCCCTGAGTTCCATCACGAAGGGTTGTATCAAATAATTCAATCTTTTTCAAATAACCACTCATTATGATTTAAATATCCACGGGTATTTTTTTAAATGATCAATTTCAAAACTCTTAATTTCTTCAACACGAGATAAAGTTAGACCTATTTCATCTAACCCATTTAATAAAGCATCTTTCCGAAATGATTCAATATCAAAAGGAATCACAGTCTCATTTGAATCAATTAATATTTGCTTATCCAATTCAACTTTTAAACTAAACCCTATATTGAGTTTGGTTTTTTCAATTAGAGATTCAACTTTTTCTGAAGGTAATGCGATAGGGAGAATCCCATTTTTGAAACAATTATTATAAAAAATATCAGCAAAGCTTTCTGCAATAATTGTTTTAATACCAAAGTCTAACAAGGCCCAAGGTGCATGTTCTCTACTGGATCCACATCCAAAATTTTCACGTGTTAATAAAATAGATGCATTTCTATATCGTTCTTGATTTAAAACAAAATCTTGATTTAAGGGACGATCAGAACAATCTTGCCCTGGCTCTCCATGGTCTAAATATCGCCATTCATCAAATAGATATGGTCCGAATCCAGTCCGATGAATCGACTTTAAAAACTGTTTAGGGATAATGGCATCGGTATCAATATTGGCACGATCTAATGGTGCAACAATTCCAGTAAATGTTTGAAATTTATCCATTCTAATTTCCCCAATCTGCATTAGTCACATTCACAAAATAGCCTTTTATTGCTGCGGCTGCCGCCATAGCAGGGCTTACTAAATGTGTTCGTCCACCTTGACCTTGACGACCTTCAAAATTTCTATTTGATGTAGACGCACACCGTTCTCCAGCTTCTAAACGATCTGCATTCATCGCTAAACACATGGAACATCCTGGATCTCGCCACTCAAATCCTGCATTTATAAATATTTTATCCAACCCTTCTTGTTCCGCTTGTAATTTTACAGGCCCAGAGCCAGGAACAACCATGGCTAACTTGATTGAATCAGACACTTTTTTCCCATCAACAATTTTTGCAGCTTCTCGTAAATCTTCAATCCTGGAATTTGTACAAGATCCAATGAAAATCTTATCCAATAAAATATTCTTTATAGGCATTCCCATTTCTAAACCCATATAATTCAATGCAAGCTGAAATTTATCATTAGACGAAAAAGGAATTTCATTTTCAACATCCGTAACTAATTCAGGCGATGTTCCCCAAGTAACCATTGGATTTATTTTATCCGCATTAAATTCTATTATTTTATCAAATACAGCATTTTCATCGCTTTGTAATGTTTCCCAATACTCACATGCTTCAGTCCACAAAGCACCTTTCGGAGAAAAGGGTTTATCTTTTACATAGTCCAATGTTTTTTGATCCACAGCAATTAATCCAGCTCGAGCACCAGCTTCTATCGTCATATTGCAAACGGTCATTCGCCCTTCCATGGATAATGATTTAATCGCATCACCACCAAATTCGATGGCATATCCAGTGCCACCAGCTGTACCAATTTTACCGATTATATATAAAATTAAATCTTTTGCAGTGATGCCTTGTTTCAATTCACCATTCACTTTTATCAACATATTTTTTGTTTTTTGCTGAATCAGACATTGAGTCGATAACACATGCTCAACTTCTGAAGTACCAATTCCAAATGCCAATGCTCCCAAAGCACCATGAGTAGATGTATGAGAATCTCCGCAAACAATTGTCATACCAGGGAGAGTTAAACCCTGCTCGGGACCTATAACATGTACAATGCCTTGATTTGGATTGGACATTTTAAATTCTTTGATTTTAAAGGAATCACAATTCGCATCTAATGTATCCACTTGTAATTTGGATATGGGATCTTCAATACCTTTTTCTCGATCTTTTGTTGGAATATTATGATCTGGAACTGCTACATTTGCTTCCGTTCTCCATAGAGAGCGATTTGCTAAACGCATCCCTTCAAATGCTTGGGGTGATGTCACTTCATGAATTAGATGTCGATCAATATATAATAGACTTGTTCCATCTTCATTCTCACGAACAAGATGACTATCCCAAAGTTTATCAAATAATGTTTTTCCGATCATTACACGGTTTCAGTGATTTCTTCAAAAACACCTTCCATATTTTTCAAGGATTCATAATGATTCAGAGCTTGCAAATATGCTTTTGCACTAGCACGAATTGTATCAGTTGAAACGCCTTTTCCGGAATAAGCACACTCTTGAATTTTAACCCTTACTGTAACTTCACCTTGTGCACCTTTTCCTGCCGTAACCGAGCGAACTTGATAATGCTCCAATTTTGCTTTATCCTGAAAGTTAATAGCTCGATTAATAGCACGGAAACAGGCATCTACCGGTCCATCACCTGTAGCTGATTCTTCATACGTTTTTTCACTTGTTTTAATTCGAACAGTTGCCGTTGCAATGGTCGTCGTACCTAAATTCACATGAAGATAATCTAATATATAAAATCCAATTTCACTTTCTGCTTCATCTCCCATTAACACGCGTAAATCTTCATCGAAAATTTCTTTTTTCTTATCGGCTAAAATGACAAAGCGTTCATAGATATTGCCCATGAGTTTATCCGAAATTTCATATCCCAATATTTTCAACCTAGATGACAAACCATGGCGGCCAGAATGACGACCAAGAACAATTTTATTATTCACAATCCCCACAGATTCCGGCGTCATAATTTCATAGGTATCTCTATTTTTCAACATCCCATCTTGATGAATCCCAGACTCATGTGCAAATGCATTTTCACCCACAATCGCCTTATTCGGTTGTACCAACATTCCGGTAAAACCCGAAACCATTCGACTAGCATTATAAATTTCTTCTGTATTTATATCTGTATGAAAATCCCAAAAATTTGAGCGTACATTTAATGCCATGACAAATTCTTCCATACTAGCATTACCCGCTCGTTCACCAATTCCATTAACAGTACATTCCACTTGGCGAGCACCATTTGCAACAGCATAAAGTGAATTAGCAACTGCTAATCCCAAATCATTATGACAATGAACACTAATAATAGCTTGATCAATATTGCTAACACGTTTTTTAAGGTCAGCAATTTTTTGTCCATATTCTGCCGGCATGGTATATCCAGTCGTATCAGGAATATTAACTGTGGTTGCACCGGCAGCAATCACTGCTTCTATTATTTCGCATAAATAACCAATATCTGTCCGACCTGCGTCCTCTGCTGAAAATTCAACATCATTTGTAAATGTCTTTGCATATTGAACCGCTTCACTTGCCATTTTTAAAATAGTCGCTTGTTTTTCAGGTAAGGATTTTCCGTAACGATCCGATCCGAATTTTCCATTAATATGAATATCAGATGTTCCAATAAATGTATGGATTCTAAATCGATCAGCACCTTTTAATGATTGATAGCATGCATCAATATCACCATTAATTGTCCGGGCTAAACCGGTAATAACTGTATTCACCGAATCTGCAATTCGTTGAACCGCTTCAAATTGACCTTGAGATGAGACTGGAAAACCAGCTTCAATCACATCGACATTTAATCGTTCAAGCAGTTTTGCAATTTCAACTTTTTCAAATACATTCAACGATGCGCCCGGTGCTTGTTCTCCATCACGTAATGTTGTGTCAAAAATAATTACTTTTTCACTCATACTTTATTCCTTTACAAGTTCACGAGATGATTTAATAGATTGATCGGAATCTTGGAAGGCATGAATAATTTCATTCCTCATTCCATCAGTTGATACAATTGTTGAATTCGGTGAAGCAATATCAATCGTTCTTATTCCTTTTTCAAGAACAGTTTCAATGGCCATATTAATTCTATGTGCAGCTTCAGGCTGATTCAATGTTATTTCCAACATCATTGCTACGGACCCAATCATGGCGATTGGATTTGCTTTATTTAAACCGACAATTTCAGGAGCCGTACCATGGACAGGTTCATACATAGCGTGATTTTCACCAATACTGGCCGATGGCAACATACCCATACTTCCAGTAATCATGGCTGTTATATCACTTAAAATATCTCCAAATAAATTTTGGGTAAGAATCACATCAAATTGCTTGGGATCTCTAACCAACTGCATCGCAGCATTATCCACATACATATCTGATAATGGAACATCTTTATAATCTTGGTGAACTTCATGAACAACATCTCGCCAGAATTGAGAACTATCTAAAACATTCGCTTTATCCACAGATGTAACATGTCCATTCCTTTTTTTCGCCAATTCAAACGCAACTTTGGCAATACGCTCAACTTCGTATTTTTTATATCGTAATGTATTAAACCCTTCCTGTTTATTATGTCCCCGAGGCTCACCGAAATAGATTCCACCCGTTAATTCCCGAACTACCATTACATCCGAACCAACAATGACATCTTTTTTTAACGATGATGCATCTGCAAGAGGTGCAAATATTTTTGCAGGGCGAAGATTTGAAAAAAGGCCCAAAACCTCACGAAGTTTTAACAAACCTTTTTCAGGTTTTTTATTTTGGGGAAGGTTATCCCACTTTGGGCCACCTACAGCACCCAAAAGTACTGCATCCGATTCCAGACATGATTGGAGCGCTGATTCTGTAATCGGTTCATTAAATTTATCAAATGATGCACCACCAGCTAACTCTGTGATGATTTCAAAATTCAACTCATATTCACTGCCAACCAAACCTAAGATCGCTAAAGCAGCATCCATGACTTCTGGACCAATTCCATCTCCTGGAAGAGTGGTTATTTTGAATGATTTCATTTAAAAAATTCCAGTTTTTTATAGATTTTCAGGACGAAGTTGACGAAGCTGTTTTCCCGCAATCCACATTTCTTGTTTATTAATTTCATCTAATTCCTTTTCCAACTCTACACGGTAATCAGATTTTGAATTAGATTCAATAGAGCGCCTTGCTTCTTCACCACTTAATACTTTTTGATAACACTCTTCAATAACAGGTTTTAGTGTATCTTTGAATTTCGGAGCCCAATCCAACGCACCACGCTGTGCTGTTGTAGAACAATTTGCATACATCCAATCCATACCATTTTCTGCTACCAATGGGTATAGACTCTGCAATGCTTCTTCAATGGTTTCATTATAGGCTTCAGATGGAGAGTGTCCATGCTCTCGCAAGACTTCATATTGCGCTAAAAATGCTCCTTGTAAAAGTCCCATTAACACACACCGTTCACCGGTTAAATCACTATGGACTTCTTTAGAAAATGTTGTTTCAAATAAATGTCCAGAACCAATAGCAAATGCTGTTGAGACACATCGCTCTTTCGCTCTTCCTGTAAAATCTTGATGAATTGCGAATGAAGAATTAATTCCACGTCCTGCTTGGAAATGTGTACGAACCGTAAGTCCACTCCCCTTAGGTGCGACAAGAATAACATCAACATTCTCTGGTGGAATTATACCTGTGTCTTCATGAAAAACGATTCCGAATCCATGTGAAAAATAAAGAGCATCCCCTTCACTCAAATTTTCCTTTACCGTTGGCCAAGCTTGAATTTGTCCCGCATCTGATAGGAGAAATTGAATGATTGTCCCACGTTGAACAGCTTCTGCAATTTCAAATAAATTTTCACCATCAACCCATCCATCTTTCTCTGCTTTTTCCCAGCTGGATCCACGGCGTAAACCGAGTATAACATTAAATCCTTGATCACGCATGTTCATGCCTTGTCCATAACCTTGAGGTCCATATCCGAGAATCGCCGTTACTTCATTATTTAATATGGCTTTACATTTTTCTTGCGGATAATCTGACCGTTCAATAATCGTTTCAGAATGTCCGTTAATATTTAATTCTTTCATTTTATTTTTATACCTGTTTTTTTTTAACACTGTTAAAAAGAATCTAAAATTTGACCTGTTGCCCAATTTGGTTCTTTTTTTGTTAGTGATGGTTTATTTTCAAAAAAATTACCTGAAACCATTGCGACTTTACCTGATCGAACAATTTCTAGTATATCATATGCATCAAAGGATTGAATCGCCGATTCAACATCTTTTTCAGATCCAGTCAATTCAATAATAACTGCATTATCCTTTTCATCTATAATTTGATTATGTAATGATTCAACACTCTTTCTAATTTTGTCTAAATCGTTTTTATGTACCGAAATTTTCAATAATGCGTATTCTCGAATATGACAATCTGTTTTAGTAGCATCAATGACATCATAAACATCATCTAGTTGACTTAAACTACTTACAACTATTTTTTGTTTTGTTTTATCTGGTTCATTCAATACAACAGTCATTCTCGTTATACCTTTCTTTTCTGTTTTACCAGCAACCAAACTTTCTATATTAAAATTTCGTTTACGAATATGGCTTGAAATCCGGTTTAGAACACCTGGTTCATCTTGCACAAAAACAATTAATGTTTGTTTCATGATTATTATCCCCCGTTACAAATATTTAATTTTGATAAGCAGTAATATGGTCCGGAGTCCATGATAAATCATCTGGTTCCGAATTTATTTTACTTGAGGAAACTTGGTGTGTTTTTCCTTTCCTCATGGCGATTTTTCCTGTTCGCATAATTTCCGTAATCTTGAAGTGCTTTAAAGATTCAATCAAATCATTAATTGCAGATTCTTCATCCATGGCTTCAACAATCGTTGATTCTGTGCCCATATCTACAATACGTGCACCAAATTTTTTAATGACTTCATTTAATTCATTTAATTGGCTAGGCCCTGATTCCATTTTTACCAAAATAGTTTCTCTTGAAATACACGGTAAGGATGAAACATCTTTTACTGCGATTACATTGACAAGTTTAAGCAAATTAAAATAAAGATTTCCTCGTTTATGGGAATCTGGTTCATTGGCTACAATTGTCATCCGACTCACACCAGGCATTTCACTTTTCCCTACTGATAAACTTTCAATATTAAAATTTCTACGCCTAAATAAACTTGCGACTCGATTTAAAACGCCCGGTTTATCTTCGACTAATGCAATTAGTGTTTGTTTCATAATACTGATTTCTCCTGATTCTTTGTTTGTCCATTTTTGGGATGAGGGCGTTGAATCATTTCATGTAAACCAACACCTGCAGGAACCATGGGATAAACCATATCATGTTCCTCTACAATAAATTCAATCAAACTTGGCCCTTTTGTTTTTTGAGACAGTTTCATAGTCGGAATAATATTATCTAACGAATCAACTCGATAGGCTGGAAGACCATATGCTTCAGCTAACTTCACAAAGTCGGGGCTGGAAATTGGTGTTTCTGCATATCGTGCATCATAAAAGAGCTCTTGCCATTGGCGAACCATTCCAAGATATCCATTATTGATAATTGCAATATTGATATTCACATTTTCCTGCATTGCAGTGGCTAATTCCATGAGCATCATTTGAAAACTTCCATCTCCAACAATAACCCAAATTTCTCTTTCTTTTTCATGGAAGCTTGCTCCAATAGCCGCAGGCAAACTAAAGCCCATTGTTCCTAGGCCTCCCGACGTAAGTAACGTTCGAGGCTCATCATGCTGGTAATATTGAGCTTCAAGCATTTGGTGCTGTCCAACATCAGTCACAATAAGTGCTTTACCATCCGTGCCTTCCCATATTTCTCTAATAACCTGAGCGGCCATCAACCGTTCAGACTTAATATTTAAAATGTCCCTTACTTGGGAATCTTTATTCCAACTTGATATTGTTTCCACCCAATCTAATTTTTTGGAAGGTTGAATTAATGGATTTACTTGACGTAATACTGTCCCTAAATCTGCATGAACCGCTAAATCAACTAATACATTTTTATTAATTTCTGATGCATCTATTTCAATATGAATCTTTTTTGAGTTAGGAGAATAAGTCTTAAGCGTGCCTGTTACTCGGTCATCAAAACGCATACCACATGCAATCAATAAATCCGCGTCTTGAATCGCATGATTCACCCAAGATTCACCGTGCATTCCCATCATACCCAAAACCAGTGGGTGACTATCAGGTACACCACCAATCCCAAGTAAAGTTGTGGCAATGGGAATAGATGCTTTTTCAGCTAATTCCATAACTTCTTTACAAGCTCCAGATAATAATACACCATGACCGGCAAGAATAACTGGTTTTTTAGCAGCATTAACCATGTCTGCAAATTCTTGCAAATGTGACTCATTTGTTTCTGTTGGTGGATGATACCCTGGAAGACTTACCGGATCTGTTGGATAAATAAATTCCGTAGTTTCATTTTGAATGTCTTTAGGGATATCAACAAGGACCGGTCCTGGACGTCCAGTTCTTGCAACAAAAAAGGCTTCTCGAATCGTACTTGCTAACTTTTTTATGTCTGTAACAAGGTAACTATGTTTTGTCACAGGTATTGACGCGCCGGTGATATCAACTTCCTGAAATGCATCTGATCCAATTACACTTGATGATACTTGCCCGGTAATACAAACCATTGGAGAAGAATCTAAAATCGCTGTAGCCATACCAGTAATCATATTGGTAGCTCCGGGTCCAGAAGTTGCTATTGCCACCCCGACTTTTCCACTAGACCTTGCATATCCATCAGCCATATGAGTTGCGCCTTGTTCATGCCGAACCAATACATGATGAACTTTATCTCGGTATTTATTTAAAGCATCATACGTAGGCAAAATGGCTCCACCAGGATAACCAAATACAACTTCGACTCCTTCTTTAATAAGTGACTCCCAAACAATTTCTGCACCTGTTAATAATTTTGTTGATTGATTCATAAGAATTCCTTTTATTTTAAAATTGCACCTGTATTTGCAGATGTAACCATTCGAGCATATCGCCCTAAATATCCATTTGTAATTTTTGGTTCAAATTTCGGAAGGTTATCTAACCTAGATTGAATTATTTCATCCGATAATTCTACCATTAATATTTTTTTAGAGATATCAACATGAATAATATCCCCATTTTCTATTGCTGCGATTGGCCCTTTTTCAGCTGCTTCTGGGGAAATATGCCCAATACAGGCTCCACGCGTTCCACCTGAAAACCTTCCATCAGTTATGAGTGCTACTTTATCTCCAAGCCCCATACCCATTATTGCACTCGTAGGAGATAACATTTCGGGCATACCAGGACCGCCCTTCGGTCCTTCATATCGAATAACCACTACATCCCCGACTTGCACTTCTTGATTCATTATACCTGAAAGAGCTTCTTCTTGAGATTCATAAATACGTGCTGGACCTGAATGAACTAACATTTTAGAATCAACCGCTCCCGTTTTTACAATGGAACCATTTGGTGCTATATTTCCAAACAATACCGCTAAGCCACCTTCTTTTGAATATGGAGATTGAACTGTTCGAATTACTGATTTATCCTTGATTTGTGCATTTGAAATATTTTCACCTAAGGTTTTTCCTGTAATAGTTGGAAGATTTAATTGCAATATACCTTTCTTTTTAGATAACTCTCTTAATATTGCTGAAATACCCCCAGCGCGGTCCACATCTTCCATATGAACATCGGGAGTCGCTGGACTCACCTTACATATATAAGGTGTATTTTTTGAAATATCATTTAACTCTGAAAGATCAAAATCAATACCAGCTTCATGGGCGATTGCTAATGTATGTAGAACAGTATTTGTACTTCCACCCATTGCCATATCTAAAGCAAATGCATTTCTAATAGAATCTTTTGTAATGATATCTCTTGGATTGATGGCATTATTTACCATATTTAGTATTTTTTCCCCTGCTTGTTTAACTAACTCCAATCGACCTTCATCTACAGCTAAGACTGAGCCATTTCCGGGCAAAGCAATTCCCAAGGCTTCCATTAAACAATTCATAGAGTTTGCGGTAAACATTCCAGAACAAGAGCCACAAGTAGGGCAACCTTCTTTCTCTAACTCCATTAATTCATCTTCAGATAACGTACCTACTTTAACCTGTCCAACACCTTCAAATACTGAAATCAAATCTACTTTTTTACCATTAACAATTCCCGCTTTCATAGGGCCACCAGAAACAAAAACAGTTGGGATATTTATTCGAACAGCAGCCATCAGCATACCCGGAACAATTTTATCACAATTAGTAATACATAAAAGGCCGTCTAATCGATGGGCTTCAACTACTGTTTCTATAGAATCAGCAATTAATTCACGACTTGGCAAAGAATATCGCATACCAATATGTCCCATTGCAATACCATCATCTACGCCAATAGTATTGAATTCAAAAGGGACTCCCCCAGCTTCACGAATAGCTTTTTTAGCAACTTTACCAAATTCTTGAAGATGGACATGACCTGGGATTAGGTCAATATAGGAATTTGCAATTCCAATGAACGGACGTTCAAAATCTGATTCGTCCTGTATAACGCCAGTTGCCCGTAGCAAACTACGATGTGGAGCATGTTCAAAACCTTTTTTTATAGTATCTGATCTCATCTATTTTCTTATTCGTCCATATTTCATAAAAACACAAAGGCCAAATCAAACAAATTGTAAAAATAGGTAGGATAAGGGGATTTTTCGGGAGGAAGTTTCTCCGCTGTCATCTTCGCCTACTGTATTATTTAAATAATCTGTCAGACGATTTGGACAGCGAGTCCAATAATCACTAGAATCAGTAAATCAATAATCAGATTGTTAATCTGCAGGAGATCAATATTAATATCAAATGTACGCGCACCTATTTGGCCGTGTACTTCTTGATTCATTTTTCTGTATTGATTTATCATTTTAGCTAACCTTGTTCTCCATTATTGGAAAACTTGGTCGAAATTTTACCCGAAAATTAAGATAGTTCCAATATATTTATCAATTAATATTATTCTTGATAATTATCTAATTCTCGTGCGGATGGATCAATTGCATCAGTCCATTTTGGCATCCAAAAATGTGGAATTAATTTTTCATGACCTCCAAAATAAGATTCAAATACCTTACGGTAATAATAGCTCTCTTTTAGAAGAGGGACACAATGGTTCATATTTGAACTCTCCTTATAAAATTCATAATTTGAGATTTTAGCATCAACAAAACCTTGTATAATATGATGCCACGATTTCTTTTTTGCACTGACACCATCAGAAAATGCACATTTACGACGCCAAAGGACATCATTAGGCAGGAGTCCTTGATTATCAAATGATTTTCGTAATAAATATTTTTCTAATCGATTAATACCGTCAAACTGTTTTAACTCAGCCGGGATAGAGAGATAGTATTTCACAAACGCTTTATCTAGAAATGGCGTCCTAGCTTCTAAACCATTTGAACTAATACTTCGATCCGATCTTAAAACATCAAAATAATGAATTTCTTTTAAAAGCCGTTCACTTTCACTTTGCAATGCCAATGAATTTGGTGCGTTTTTTAAATAAACATAACCACAACATGCTTCATCTGCACCGTCTCCGTTAAAAATAACTTTACAATCCGAATTTTCTGAAATGTATTTTGAAACAAGATAATTTCCAACACTGGCTCTCACGGTCGTTGTATCATAAGATTCAATAGCGTAAATAACTTTATCTATCGCATTCAAAAAGTCATCTTCTGACACTTCAATTTGATGATGTTTAGTTCCTAAGTGATCAGCTACTGTTTGAGCATATTTAAGATCTATACTTCCCGGAAGCCCAATAGAAAATGTATTAAGTTTTGGACCGTCATAATATTTATTTACAAGGGCAGAAATCAAGCTTGAATCCAACCCTCCAGACAATAGACATCCAATTTCACGTTCTGCCATTAATCGTTTTTGAACAGCATCTGTTAATAATAATTGAATTTTATTGCAAATATCTTCTTCGGTTTTTTCCTGATTTCGCATTCCATTATAGTGAAAATAGGAATTGAACTTATTTGGCGACTTGGAATGCCACCAAGCTCCAGGTGGAAATGGCGAAATGTCCTTGCAATACTTTATTAATGGCTTTGCTTCTGAAGCTATCATGATTTCTTCTCCATCGTAGCCAATAAATCCGGGACGAACTCCCATAGGATCCCTACCTGCAGTTATTTCGCATTTACTTGAATCATAAATCACAAACATAAATACACCATCGAGTTCAGCGATTGTTTTTTCAATTCCGAATTTTTCAAACATCAGTAAAATTATTTCACAATCTGATCCCGTAACCAAATCTAATTTATATTTTTTGGCTAATTTTAGATAGTTATAAATTTCACCGTTACAAATCATTGTTAATGAATCATTTTTAGGATGTCTCATAGGCTGATTACCAGTAACAGACATTCCCATAATAGCTAACCGGTGAAACCCAAATAAAATATTATCCGCAAGTTTTTCATGTTGTGTATTATCTGGTCCACGATAAGAAATTAAGCCTATATCATCTTCCAGTGCTTCCTGTGAATGTTTTGTCCCTTTATAAAAATAAATACCACACATATCGTTTCCTTTTTAATTGATAAAAAAAAACCCCCAAGAATTAAATTCTTGGGGGTTTTTTTAAAAGCTTAACCTTATGGTTACAAAGCTTTACCCCCACTTATATTATTATTATTATTATTAAATAAAGTGTTAAATTGATCCAAATTATTGGATTGCTTTCGCCATAAAATATTTTGTAATTCCATGGCTAATCTTATGGATAAATCTTATGGATACCAATACCCATCATTACCCTTTTTTTATGATTTCTTAATTATATCTTCAATCTTATTTGCAGAACGAACAATTGCTCGAATCATAGCAGAGCTGAAACCTTGATGTTCCATTTCATTTAATCCTGAAATAGTTATGCCTTTTGGAGTTGTCACCTTATCAATCTCTGATTCAGGATGCATTTTAGAATTTATTGTTAAAGATGCAGCTCCTCGAGCTGTTTGAGCCGCAAGTAAGATTGCTTCTTCAGCATGGAACCCAATTTCTGTTCCACCTTGAGATGCTGCACGGACTGCCCTAAGAAAGAATGCTAACCCAGACCCACATAATGCTGTGGCAGGAGCAATTAAATCCTCTTTTACAATTAGCGTTTGCCCTAATTGATCAAATATTTTTTTTACTGCTTCTAAGGAATGAGTATCTTTATCTAAGGATGCTATACATGTCATGGATTCACAAATAGCTACTGCTATATTAGGCATAACTCTAACAATTGGTATTTGTTGACCAACAATAGATTTAATTTTATTGATTGAAATCCCTGTCATTGTCGAGATTAAGATATGTTTTTTGGAATCCAACTCTTCCTTAAAAGATGTAAGCACTTGCTCAGCATCTTGTGGTCCTACACATACAATAACCAAATCACTCATTTTTACAGCAAACGAATTATTATCAGTTACTTGAATTCCCAGAGTTTTAAATGCATTTATTTCTGAAAGATTTCGACGAGTTAATACCAGATTCTCTGAAGAAAAAGAATCAGACTTCACTAAGCCATGAGCAATCGCTTTCCCAAGATTTCCTGCGCCAATAATTGATATTTTAGTTTTCATATTTATGTTCCTAAATAATAGTTGTTAATTACATTTATTATATCAAACTCTTATTTGTCCATTCCCAATTACGACAAATTTTGTTGTAGTTAATTCTCGCAAACCCATAGGTCCGAATGAATGTAATTTTGTAGTACTAATTCCTATTTCAGCACCTAAACCCAATTCGCCACCATCGTTAAAACGAGTAGACGCATTTACAATGATTGCAGAACTATCCAACGCCTGAATGAATGTATCAATGGATTTTTCATCCTGACTAACAATCCCTTCTGTATGTTGGCTTGTAAATTGCTGAATGTGACTAATGGCATGGTCTAAGTCATCAACTACTTTAATAGCTAAAATTAAGTTAAGGAATTCTGTGTCATAATCAATATTAGTTGCGGGCTTAACATTATCAGAATATGATTGGGTAATCTCACACCCGCGAATTTCCACATTTTCATTATTTAAACTATCAATCATTATTGGTAAAAATGAATCAGCGATATTATGATGTACCAATAATGTTTCTAATGCATTGCAAACACCGGGTCGCTGTACTTTTCCATTCATCACGATAGCAATCGCTTTGTCAATATCTGCAGATTCATCGACAAACACATGACAATTCCCTTTGTAGTGTGCAATAACTGGTACTGTAGCTATAGAATAAATATGTCGAATAAGACCTTCTCCACCTCTGGGAATAATTACATCCAATACATCATTCATTTTTGCCATTTCATCAACATTTGCACGGTCTGTATTTGGGGCAATATCTATTGCATGTTCAAGGTTATGATTTTTTAATACACTTTTTAATATTTTAACTAAAATAGTATTCGAATGAAAAGCTTCAGACCCACCGCGGAGTAATAGTCCATTCCCTGCATAAAAACAGAGAGATGCAGCTTCAACTGTTACATTTGGTCTTGATTCATATATGACCCCAATGACACCTAGCGGTATTCTTCGACGTTGAACTTGTAGCCCATTTGGCCTTGAATAATCTTCAGTGATTTCGCCAACCGGGTCTTGGAGAGTTGCAACTTCTTTAACACTATCAGACATTGATTCAATTCTATTTTTATTCAATCGTAATCTATCAATCATAGCAGAAGAAAGCCCATTCCTTTTCCCTTCTTCTAGGTCAAGTAGGTTTGCAGATATAATTATATCAATATTGCCATTGATTGCATCTGCCATTTCTCTTAAAATAGTTTGTTTTTGACTTGTCGATATTGTGGGTAGAACTAAACTTTCTTTTTTAATTCTTGCACCAATTTCTTTTAAACTCATTTTTTATTTTTCCTTTATAATCACCATATTGTCCCGATGAATGATTCCCCGGTGATGCTTAAAACCAAGTATAGATTCAATTTCCGAAGATTGTTTTCCCAGAATTAGATTAATTTCTTCTTGGTCATATTCTACGATTCCCCTAGCAATTACTTCCGATTCGGGCGAAAGACACATTACACCATCTCCTCGGGAAAATGCTCCTTCCGTTTTTATAATTCCAGATGGAAGTAAACTGGCTTTTTTTCTGCAGATGGCCTGTGCAGCTCCTTGATCAATAATCAATTTTGCTTTTGGCTTCAAGGCGTGAGCAATGAATGCTTTTTTAGAATTCAATTTTGATTTAGTTGGTTGAATAAATGTCCCGATTGGCTCAAATTCTAAAAGTTTTTTCAAAATGAAATCATTTTGACTATTGGCAATAATGGTGGGGATACCATATTGTGCCGCCATGATAGGTGCTTCTAATTTGGTGAAAATTCCGCCCCGACTGATTGTCCCTAACTTTGTTTTTGGAATATTCATTTTTAGTTGTTCAAGTTTTTCAATACTTAATGTTTCATAAATATCTGTTTCAGGATGCGTCTTCGGATCCTTTTCTCCAATTCCATCAATATTAGATAAAATAATAAATAAATCTGCACTCACAAGGTTGGTACAGAGTGCTGCCAGAAAATCATTATCGCTAAATTGAATTTCTTCTGTGCTTATCGTATCATTCTCGTTGATGATAGGAACCAAACCATGGTCTAACAAATTTTCCAGCGTATTTCGAGCACTTAAATATCGTTGCCTATCGTGCAAATCGTCATGAGTTAAAAGCACTTGAGCGATGGTCAAATTGTGTTTTATAAAAAAACGTTGGAATGTTCCAAGAAGAATTGGCTGGCCAATGGCTGCTGCCGCTTGCTTATTTTCGATAGATGTGCCTTGCTCATTTAATAAGTGGCGTCCGGCAGCTACAGCTCCACTGGAAACAAGGACAACTTGAATTCCTTGTTGAATCAGTTGGGAGATATCATCCACCAAAGATTCAATTCGGTTTGGGTTTATTTTTCCATTTTCATGACATAAACTAGAACTGCCGATTTTGACAACAATTCGTTTTAATTTGGGGAGCGTCCGTTTCATATTTTATTTATTATTTTTGCTACCTTTAAATATGCATCTCGAAACGGGACACCCTGTTTCACCAAATCATAGACTTTTTCTGTCGCAAAAAGCTCATCAGTTAGAGCATCATGACATTTTTGTTTATTTACTTTTAGGTTTGAAAAAAGCAAATCTGCTATTTGTAGACTTTCTAATGTAACGGAGAACCCATTCATAATAGGTTCTTTGGTCAATTGCATATCTCGATTATAACCAGATATAAGATTTGATGTTAATCGAGAAACTTGAAATTCATAAGAAGATACAATATGATATTTTGCACGAAGTAGCTCCAAGACATCTGGGTTTTTCTTTTGGGGCATGATAGAACTTCCCGTACAAAATTCATCAGGGAGTTTTACATATCCAAATTCTGGCATGCTGAATAAGATTAAATCTGATGCGATTTTATTTAAATCCAACATGATTTGAGATAAGATGTGTAGGATAGTAATTTCAAATTTTCCACGACTATATTGGGTATAAATAGGATTTTCTTGTACTCTAGAAAATTGCAATTCTTCTGCTGTGAATTTCCGATCAATATTTAACGGCACACCATATCCTGCAGCAGTGCCCAACGGGGATTGATCCACTAATTTCGTAGCGGTTTTTAATAATATTAGATTATCCATCATTGAATCAGAAAAACTATTACACCATAATTCAAAAGAAGAAGGCATTGCTTTTTGCATATGGGTGTATCCGGGGAACTGTATTTTCCCATACTTATTTGACATATTGGAAATCGAAGTGGTTAAACGATTGATGCTTTGTTCAACAATAGCAATATGATCTATGTAATAGAGCCTTAAAGCAGTTAAAACTTGGTCATTGCGGGAGCGAGCTGTATGGATTTTTTTTCCGATATCTCCAAGTTTACTTGTAAGGAACATTTCAATAGCTGTATGACAATCTTCCTGCTCTTGAGTAATATTAAATTCCCCTGTTTTATCTAAGTCTATTATATTATTTAATTCATGCACTAGTTCATTGACTTCATCCTTGGATAACAAGTTTATTTTACCCAACATTTTTGCATGAGCAATGGATGCAATACAATCGTATTTTACAAGTTGCTTATCTAAAATAGGATCATTCCCTACGGTAAAAGATTCGATCGTTTTATTCAAATCATAACCTTTATCCCACAATTTTTTCACGATGATTCCTTCCGCCATCGGTAAGGTTTATTTTTATGAAGTACCAAGTGGTGAGCCTTAAGTCGAATGGCATTAATGTTGATAAACCCTTGTGAATCTATGGCATTAAATCCTCCTTCAATCTCCATGCTGGATAAATCTTGATTATACAATGATGATTCTGATTCTCTGCCTGCGGGAATAATATTCCCCTTATATAGCGCAAGTCTTACGGTTCCATTTATTGCTTCCTGGCTTTTATTAAAAGCAGCCATAATGAAATCCATTTCAGGTGAAAACCAAAAACCATTATAAATCAATTCTGAGAACTTTGGTATCAGCATATCTCTTAGGTGCATTACTTCCTTGTCCATAGCTATTCCTTCCAAATCACGATGCGCCAACCATAAAATTGCTCCACCGGGTGTCTCATAAATACCTCGAGATTTAATCCCTATAAATCTATTTTCCACCATATCTAATTGACCGATTCCATTTTCACCGCCAATTTCATTTAAATAATTGAACAATTCTAACGGGTCTGTTTTTTCAGTACCATCATCTAGATTCTTCACACAAAGTGGCGTGCCATTTTCGAATGTAATTTCGATTAACGTTTCTGAATCCGGAGCATTTTTTACTGTATTTGAAATTGTAAAAACATCATCATTCGGACGCTTTGATGGATCTTCAAGGATGCCGGCTTCATGGCTAATATGCATTAGGTTTTCATCTTCGCTGTAAGGGCGTTTTTTAGATGCGGTAATTTCAATATCATACTTTTTCGCATAATTAATCATATCCGTACGTCCCTTAAATTCTTCTAAGAAAACAGGGTCTTTCCAGGGAGCAATGACCTTTATATCTGGATTTAACGCATAATATCCCAATTCAAAACGTACTTGATCATTCCCCTTTCCTGTTGAACCGTGGGACACATATTCAGCACCTTCAATTCTTGCTATTTCAATTTGTTTTTTTGCAAGGATTGGGCGCGCCAAGGATGTACCCAATAAATATTGTCCCTCGTACAGCGCATTTCCTTTTAATGCTGGGAATATATAATCGGTCACAAATTCTTTTCGCAAATCTTCTGTATATACCTTTGATGCACCTGTGGCAAAGGCCTTTTTTTCTACAGCTTCAAAGTCTTCTTTTTGACCCACGTTTCCAACAAAACAAATGACTTCATATTCTTGATTTGCCAACCATTTTAAAATGATTGATGTATCTAAACCACCGCTATAAGCTAGCACTACTTTCTTATTCATTAATAAACTCCATTTTATTTGATATTATTTTTCTATAATAACAAGTGGTCCGATTAGTATGACATGCATTTTCTTTTTTAGGGATTACTCGGTAAACCAATGAATTTTGATCACAGTTTACACGAACATCCACCAGTTCGAGCACATCACCAGATGTTGCACCTTTTACCCATAATTCATTTCTAGATGTACTCCAAAATGCGGCCATATTATTTTTCAATGTATAATCCAATGCGAGCTGGTTTACATAGGCAATAATAATGACTTCCCCTGTTTCGGCATTCTGTACTGCTACTGGAACAACATTTTCTTCAATACCCGCAATTTGTTTTAATTTTGTAAAGTCTAACTCTAGTGTTAAACTTTCTTCTTTTTCTTTCATTTTTTTCCTTTTATCTGACTTGAATATTTTTCTGTATTAAATAATTCTTTACTCTATCTATTGGCAAAATGTCTCGGTGAAAAACTGATGCTGCTAAAACTGCATCTGCTTTTCCGATATTAAATGCATCCTTAAAGTGTTCAAGAGTTCCAATACCACCCGATGCAATAACCGGGATTGAAACCATGTCACTAATTATTTTTGTTATCTCTAAATCAACACCAGCTTGTGTTCCATCCGCATCCATACTTGTAAGTAATATTTCACCGACGCCTCGGTTTTCTGCCTTTTTGATCCATTCAATAGCATTAATATTAAGCGACCTACTTCCACCATGAGAATAAACATTCCACGAATCCCCAGTTCGTTTCACATCTACGGCCAACACAATGCATTGAGACCCAAATCGGTTTGAAGCATCATTAAGCAAATTAGGGTTTTTTAATGCAGCAGAATTAATGGAGACTTTATCTGCGCCTGCAATTAATAATTCAGAAATATCTTTTATAGATCGAACACCACCACCAACAGTAAAAGGAATAAATACTTTTTTTGCAACTTTTTTAACCAAATCAACAACATTGTTTCTGGATTCTAACGTAGCTGTAATATCTAAAAACACCAATTCGTCAGCACCTTCATTGCTATATTTTTGTGCAAGTTCAACAGGGTCACCTTCAGAAGTTAAATTCACGAAATTAACGCCCTTAACGACTTCACCATCTTTCACATCTAAACATGGAATTATCCGTTTGGCTAACATTGGATTAATTCCTTTAATGTGATTTTTCCATCATAAATAGCTTTACCCAAAATAACGCCATTAATATTGTTCATAGCTAATGATTTAATATTATGAATATCCTTAATCGACCCAATACCACCGGATGCTATGGTTGAAATTGAAGAATGTTCAGCGAATGTTTTTAATTGGTCTATGTTTGGACCTGTTAACATTCCGTCTCTTTGGATATCAGTATAAATGGTTCGTTTGAATCCTTTTTTACCAAGTTGCTTTATTAGGTCAACAGCAGATACAGTAGATGTTTCTTCCCAACCTTCCACAGCAACCCATCCGTTTTTGGCATCAATTCCTGCAACTAATCTATCTGGAAATTTGGTCACCCATTCATCCATAACCGGTCCAATATTTAATAATTTTGTTCCAAGAATTAAATCTTGCGCGCCCGCATTAATTGCGGACGTAAGGTGGTTCATAGTTCGAAGCCCCCCCCCCAATTCTATGGTAATTCCACAGGAAGCAATCTCTTCAATAGATTTTAAATTTTTAGGTTCACCATCTTTTGCACCATCTAAATCCACGACATGGACCAAATCAAATCCTGCGTCCAAAAATTGTTTCGCCGTAGCTCCTGGATCAGCATTGTAAATTGTCTTTTGTGAATAATCACCTTGAATGAGCCGTACACATTTCCCATCAATTAAGTCGATGGCTGGAATTATTTTAAATGGAGGCATTTGCAAAATTCCTTAAAATATTTAAGCCATAATCTTGGGATTTTTCCGGATGAAACTGGACACCCATTATATTTTGATTTTGAATTGCAGAAGCAAATGAATCTCCATACTCAGTTTTCGCAATAATATGTGTTTCATCTTCGGGTTGGCAAACATAAGAATGGACAAAATAAGCATAAGCCGAACTTGAAATAAGAAAATTGTTATTAACTGGTTCAACTTTATTCCAACCCATGTGAACTTTACGCTTACTTTTTTGAAAAGGCAGAACATTACCGGGAATAATCCCTAATCCTTTACAAAACCCATTTTCCTCACTTCCTGAGAGTAGAAGTTGCATACCGAGACAAATTCCCAAAATAGGTTTTCCTTCCTTTGCCCATTTATCTAAAAAAACATCCATCCCAATTTTTTTTAGAATTTCCATGGCAGGTTGAAAGGCCCCCACGCCGGGAAGTATTAACCGGTCACATTTGGATAGTTCACTTATTGACCCTGTGGCAACACATGGGAATTTCAAAAACTTGAAAGCATTTTTTACTGAACCAATATTTCCAATACCATATTGAATTACACCAATCATAAAGATCCTTTTGTAGATTGAGTTTCATCGCCCGTGATTTCACAAGCGCGATTTAATGCGAGACCCAATCCTTTAAACATGGTTTCAATAATATGATGTGCATTCTTTCCGTGAAGAACATGAATATGCTGGGTAATTCGTGATTCCTGCGCAAAAGAATAGAAAAAATGCTCCGTCATAGATGTTTCAAATTCGCCTACTTTTTCGACATTAAAATCAGCATTAAATGTATTGTTTGGACGATTACAAACATCCACCACAACCCTCGTTAACGCTTCATCTAACGGACAAAAAGCGTAAGCAATTCTTGTTATGTTTTTGTTTTGTGACCATTCTTTATAAAAGGCTTTTCCTAAAGAAAGTCCAACATCTTCAATGGTGTGGTGAGTATCAATATAAAGATCTCCTTTGCATTTTAGATCTAAATCCCAATTTCCCCAAAAAGCTAAAGATGTGAGCATATGGTCGAAAAACCCTATCCCTGTAGCAATGTTGATATTTTTACTTCCCCGAATATTTAGGGACAGTTGGATATCTGTTTCTTTCGTCTTTCGAGAAACATTTGTCATGATTTGGCTCCATATTTCTTGAAATATTCCATGATATCATTCACATTATAATCAGATTCTGGAATATCATTATTATTACCAACACAGCAAAACTTCATTTGCATTTTCGATTGCTCATTAAAGTTTTTCACCAATAAATAATCATCAATTGAATCCCCAAAATATATAGGAGAGTGGCAGGCTAACTCATTAATAATATTCATAAGATTTTCAGGATTCGGTTTATCTAATGTTGGATTGTCAGAAACCGCAACACGAGAATCCGGTAATTCCCAGCCAAGAATACTGAACCCTAATTCCATTTCAGTTTTATTCCGGCCAGTTACAATTCCAGAAATTGGTAATATGTTTTTAATATTATTTTTTGTGATGAACGGTGTTTCATTTTTCCACATTCCATCTATTTTAATGGATGTTGGGTTAAATCCATATAGTTGTTTGCAAGCCGTGGTCCCACCATAAGCTTCCATTGCTAATTGAGATACATTTTCTAAAAATGAATCAGTCATATCCGGAATAGCTTCTATAAATAGTTTAGGCTCACTATTTTTATTGATGACCACTTCAAGAAATGATTCAAATGAAGTTGATGGATAAAATGCAATCCAAGCTGCACCTGCAATTGCAACATCCCAATCATTATTAAAACCCGAAATTTCTTTCAATGAATTATAATGGGATAATTGAAATCGGGACGATGCTGTTGCTTTTTCGACTGCATATAGTACAGCTGAACTAAAAGATTGACTTGTATCAATCAATACACCATCTACATCAAATATGTATGCATCAAAATTCAAGTCATTTCCTTCAATATTTGGATGAGAGTATTATTTTCGTCAGTGGTACCCACAGTGATTCGATTATACCTTTCAAGATCTTCATACGATGATATATTTCGAATAAGGATACCTTTATTGGCGCAATAGTTGAATACGTATTCAGGTGTTTTATCAGTTGAAACCAAGAAAAAATTTGAATGGGATTGGATAGCTTTAAATCCCGGAAAAGTATTCAATTCACTAATGATGCGGTCTCTTTCGTTACATATCATTTCTGCTCGATCACCTACAATATTTGAATAATCTAAAAGGGTGTTTAATGCAATAATTGATGGCATATCTAAATTAAAGGGTAGCAGGCACTTTTGGATTTCAGATGCCAATTCATTATGCATTAACCCATATCCAATTCTAAACCCAGCCATAGCGAATGCCTTGGAGAAAGTTCGTGTTACAATCAAGTTTTTGTAGGTGGGTAACAACCCAATGGCAGAAACATTTGAAAAGTCTACGTAAGCTTCATCAACCACAATCAATCCGGAAGTGTTTTTAACTATTTTTTCAATTATGTTTATGGGAATCAATGAACCAGTTGGAGAATTTGGATTACAAATAATTGTTAACTTTGCATGTTTTGATTTAGATAGCAAATCCGGTAGGTCAACATCAAAGTTAGAATCCAATTTTGATTCAATAATTGTTGCTCCTTTTTGTTCTGCCAGTATTTTATAAACTGCAAAAGTTGGAGATATCGAAACAATCGTATCGTTTGAGCGAATACTCGCTGTAAAAAGAGCTTGCAATATTTCATTTGACCCTTTGCCGATGACGATTCCATTTTCATCAATATGATTGTTTTTAGCAATTTTCAATTTCAAATCTGTTGAAATTAAATCAGGGTATCGATTCCAATTACTTGATAAAATAGATTCACTAATACGGCTTTTAATTTCGATTGGCCAATCCCAAGGAGATTCATTTTGGTTTAGCTTAATTTGAAATGGTAATGTTTTCACTTTGTAAGCAGGCTGGTTTAGCACATCTTTTTGAACCCAATTACTGATCATGATTCATCTCCATTTCGGAGATTTACAGAAAGTGCATGCCCCATTAATCCTTCAGCTTCTGCCAACAAACTTATTGCATGAACACTTTTTTGATTTGCGCCGGCTTTGGTCACAGAGTATGGGACAAGAAAATCTAACACATTTAATAATCCACGATATTTTGCTGTTCCAGATGTTGGTAATGTATGATTAGGGCCAGCCCAATAATCTCCCCAAGCAACTGGCGTTTCTTGACCGATAAAAATTGCTCCCGCAATACACTTATCATATAGCGTTTCCATATTATTTGTTTGAATTGAAAGATGCTCTGGCGCAATTTGATTTGATATTTCAATACATTCATCAAGTGATTCAGCAAAAAATGAGACTCCGTTATTTTTTAAAGATTCGGTCGCTGTGTTCTTCGTGCTGATTTTTTGAAGTAAACGCTCTATTTCATTCTTTGTATTTTCAATAATATTTTTATTTGTACTTAATAATAATGTAAAAGCATCTTTATCATGCTCGGCTTGAGAAATAAGATCTGATGCAATAAGTGTAGGGTTAGCAGTTTTATCCGCAATAATGACAAGCTCTGTAGGGCCAGCAACCATATCAATTCCCACTCTATTTGAAACATATTGCTTTGCTGCGGCTACATATCTATTTCCTGGACCTACAATTTTATTTACCTTTGGAATAGTTTCAGTCCCAAAAGCCATTGCTGCAATAGCTTGGGCGCCACCAATTTGGTAAACATCAGAAACTCCCAGAAAATTACAAACAGCTAATACCGTTGGGTCTGGCAATCCATTGGATTGCGGAGGTGTACAAACAATAATATTATTCACACCAGCGATTTGGGCCGGAATCACATTCATCAATATCGTGGATAATAACGGATAATTACCACCAGGAACATATACACCAACTTTACTAATGGTTCTCCATTTTAAGGAAACTTTCGTACCATCATTTTGCTTATGATCAAAGCTTTTGGGCAATTGCTTTAAGTGAAATGATCGTATATTTTTTGAAGCTTGACTGATTGCATTTAATAATAATTTATTAGAAATAACACAATCGTCAATTGAGACACGTAATTCTTTTAATCTAACATGATCAAATTGTAAAGTAAGGTCTTTGATTTTTTCATCACCGCCACTTCGAACTTCTGCAATAATTTTTCGCACGATAAGTGAATCCCCATCAAAAGCACGACGCTGTTTGGCGATTTTCTCTAATAACTGAGTCTTTTTTAGTACTTGAGATAGCATTAAATAATAACTTTATTTAATGGGTATTCAATTATATCTGTTGCGCCATTATCTATAAGAAGTGGTATAAAATCACGTACTATTTTTTCTTCTACAATAATTTCTACTGCAGATCCTGAATCGTTAGTAAGTTGACTTATCGTTGGTTTTTTCAATGAAGGTAAAATAGAAATGAGTGAATCTAGGTTTTCATTATTTACATTCATTTTTAATCCAACACGTGATGTTGCATTTATGCTACTTTGGAGTAACCGAGAAATGTTATCAATTTTCTTCTTTTTCCATGGATTGTTATAGGCATCTTTATTTGCAATTAAACGTGTACTGGATTCCATGATAGTATCAGCTATTCGTAGATTATTTGCTCGTAGAGATGATCCTGTTTCTGTCACTTCAACAATTGCATCTACAAGAATTCCAGGTTTTACTTCCGTTGCTCCCCACGAAAATTCGACATGAGCATTCACATTGTTTTGTTTCAAATATTTTTTAGTTATATTGACAACTTCTGTACTAATTCGTTTCCCTTCTAAATCTTTTACAGACCGAATATCACAATTTTCTGGTACAGCTAAAACCCACCGAACAGGTCGCATATATGATTTTGCATAAATAAGTTCACAAACTTCTACTACATCTGACTCATTTTCATCAATCCAATCTTTCCCGGTAATTCCCATATCAAAAACGCCCTGCTCTACATATACAGACATTTCTTGAGCTCGAATGAGCCAAGCTTCTATCTCAGCGTCATCGCAATAGGGCTTATATGCCCGGCTGGATAAAGTAAAATTCCATCCAGCTTTTTTTAATAGTTTTAAGGTTGTGTCTTGAAGACTGCCCTTCGGCAATCCTATTTTCAAATTATTATTCATTTTGTTCCTTTTGGGTAAAAAAAAAGCCTTCCAAGTATCTGGAAGGCTTTTAAATTTTATATTTTTATTAAAAAATTATATAGCTCGGCCAGGCCTTCCTATTAAAGTAAAGGGATGATGATGATGGTTATGGCGTCGTCGCATGTTCATAATTCAGTCATGAAGCTATCGATTTTTAATATTTAAATGCAAATAAATTCTTTGATAATTAAAAAAATAAAATAATCAATCGATTCCTACCCCAAATGATTCTTAATATTTCCACCATCTATTAATCCTGTTTAATTACAATTTGATATAACATGAAACTAAAAATACTAAAATTTGGCGGATCTTCAATTTCAAGTGCTGCCAGAATCGAAAATGTTGCTGATATAATTCAGACTCAACGCAGTCATTCTGAAATAGCGGTGGTTGTTTCGGCTTTTGGTGGCGTAACGGATCAATTATTAGCATTAGCAAACTCAGCATTCAATGCTAAACCAATTGAATACTCATTACAAATATTATCAAATCATCATCTTCAAATTATCAATACTCTTTTTGAAGAAAATAGCACAGAGATTAAAAAACTGTTTGGGGTTTACCTGAAAAAATTGAAAACTGATTTAGATATAATTACCAATGATAATAAACTCACACCTCAAGCCACGGATAAAATTCTCTCTTATGGAGAACTGATTTCATCCACAATAATTTCTTATTATTTGACTCAAAAAAACATTCCTGCAGAACAATTAGATGCAAGACACGTCGTTTTAACAGATAATCATTTTAATAATGCTTATGTCCACTACCAGCGGACTTATAATCGAATACGGGCTTATTGTAAAAACCGGAATAAAATGCAAATTATTACAGGGTTTTTGGGAGCAACTGAACGAGGTGAGACTACCACACTCGGGCGTAGTGGTTCTGATTATTCAGCATCCATTTTTGGTGCTGCACTTATTGCTTCTTCAATTGAAATTTGGACAGATGTCAATGGTATTTTATCAGCAGACCCTAATATTGTAAAGGATGCAAAAACTATATCTGAACTTACTTATGAAGAAGCAATGGAATTAGCACATGCTGGAGCACGCGTTATATTTCCACCTACAATGATTCCAGCTAAATATAAAAATATTCCTATTATTATTAAAAATACTTTTAATCCAAATCATCCTGGATCTCGTATTTCTCAGTCTCGCGAATTAAATAATAAAAATGAAGTTGGGATATCTTCATTATCGGGAATTAGCCTTTTACGTCTTCAAGGTGCTGGGATGGTAGGAATTCATGGGATCAATGCTCGAATTTTTTCAACCTTAGCAAAAGAAAAAATAAGCGTCTTACTTGTTTCACAGGCATTCAGCGAACATGCGACATGTTTTGCTGTTAATCCCAATTTGGTTGAGAAAGCTATTTTAGTTCTTGAATCTGAATTTGAAATGGAAATGAAAAACCATTATATCGATCATATCAGATGTGAAGATGAACTATCTATGGTAGCGGTAGTTGGAGAGGGAATGAGACATACACCTGGAATTTCCGGTAAAGTTTTTGGTCGATTAGGCATTGAAAAAATTAATATTATTGCAATTGCGCAAGGTTCATCTGAGAGAAATATATCATTTATTATAAATAATAAAGATGTCAAGCGAGCTATTCGCTCATTACACCATTATTTATTTTCTGATTTAAATAAAAAAAATCTTTTTATTGCTGGTATTGGATTGGTGGGTAAAGACTTAATTAAACTTATAAGTCAAAATAAGACTTTAAATGTTTGTGGAATTATGAATAGTAAAAAAATGCGAATAGATCTAACTGGAATTAAATTAAAAACAATTTCAACAGAAATAAGCAAAGGTGTACCATCAAACTTGGATTCTTATATTTCTATGGCAATAGAAACACCTAATGCTATTTTTATTGATGTAACATCATCACCTATTATAGCTGAAAAAACTTCGTTATTAATCAAAAATGGTGTTTCGGTTGTAACTGCTAGTAAACTCGCTAATACCATGAATCAGGATTTTTATGATTCAATTCGTGCTAATTCGATTATTAGTGGTGCCCATTTTAAATACGAAACCAATGTAGGTGCAGGGCTCCCAATTATTGAAACATTGCAAACACTTTTGGCTACTGGTGATTCTATAGAAAAAATTGAAGGAGTTATGTCCGGAACATTAAGCTATTTATTCAGTCAATTTGACGGCTCAACTTCTTTTAGTGATTTGGTTAAACAAGCTCAGGAAAATGGATTTACAGAGCCTGACCCAAGAGATGATTTAAATGGAATGGATGTTGCCCGAAAAATTCTCATACTGGCAAGAGAAACCGGTGTACAACTTGAATTATCAGATATATCTGTAGAAAATCTTATTCCATCGGAAATGGATCCGGATTTATCTGTGGACAAATTTTTAGATCAATTCTCTAAATTTGATTCTAATTTTCTGAAACAATATGAATCGGCAAAAAAAGAGGATAAGGTTTTACGATATATCGCAACTTGGAATGGCGAAAAAGCAATCGTCGGATTAAATGCAGTAGGGAAGTCCAATCCATTTTACCATCAAAATGGACGTGAAAATTTTATTGTTTTTACAACTAGAAGATATAAAGATGCACCCTTAGTCATTAAAGGTCATGGTGCAGGTGCTGAAGTCACAGCCGCTGGCGTATTAGGAGATATTTTAAAATGCACCAATTAAAGAATAAAATAGCAGTTAGTGTATTAGGTGCCACAGGAATGGTGGGCCAAAATTATCTTCGGCTCCTAGAAAATCATCCCTGGTTTCAAGTTGTAGATGTAGCAGCATCTCCAAGGTCGGCCGGAAAAACATATGCTAAAGCCGTTGGAAAGAACTGGTTCATGAAAAGTGATATACCAAATAAAATAAAAGAATTAATTGTGAGAGATGTAAATGATTTTGAGAAAATCCCCAAAAATGTATCCTGTGTTTTTTCTGCGATAGAACTTTCTGAAAAAGAAGATACACGTAATTTGGAATTTAAATATGCAAAAGCAGATTATGCTTTAATTAGTAATAGTTCAGCCAACCGTTTTACAAACGATGTGCCTATGATTATCCCTGAGATAAATCCTGAACATACTGGTATCATCCCGATTCAACGGTCCAACCGAAATTTACCAGAAAATGGGTTTATTGCGGCAAAACCCAATTGTTCGATCCAATCATATTTGGTAACACTTTATGCATTGGAAAAAGCTGGATTCCCTATAAAGCATGTTCAGGTCACCACTCTACAAGCTATATCCGGCGCAGGACAAGCAGGGTTAACTTCAGAAGAAATGAGAGAAAATGTAGTCCCATTCATAGGTGGCGAAGAAGAAAAAACTGAAAAAGAACCTTTGAAAATTTTGGGTAAAGTCACGGAAAATGGAATTCAGAACTATAATCAAATTGAAATTTCCGCTCTCTGTACTCGTGTACCAGTGGTTGACGGTCATACAGCTGTGGTGCATGTTACATTTAAAGAAAATATCCCATCACTAGAACAAATAAAATCAATTTGGACTGATTTTAAGGGAATTCCCCAGCATCAAAATTTGCCCATGGCACCGAAACGACCCATCATTTATTTTGAAGAAGAAAATCGACCGCAACCTAAAAGGGATTGTGATTTAGAAAAAGGAATGGCTGTGAGCGCGGGACGTTTGGCTGACGCTAAATTTTTTGATATTCGATATGTGTCGCTTTCCCACAATACAGTTCGTGGCGCTGCAGGTGGAGCAATACTCCTGGGTGAATTATTAGTAAACCAAGGATATATCCATGGGAAATAATTCAATCAAAATAAAAGGAAATGCATCCGTTGCCAATGTTTCCTGTGGATTTGATTGTATAGGTTATTCAATTTCTGACCCGGGAGATATTATTACACTCTCCAAAAAAGACATGTCTGGCATCGATATTTCTATGTCAGGATTTGGATTTGATTCCATTTCTTCCAATCCAGAAAAAAATACAGGTGGCAAAGCAGTTCTTTCGTTGCTTGATGCAATAGATAGCCAACAAGGATTTAAACTCCATATTGAAAAAGGGATTCCGCCTGGGAGCGGAATTGGTTCCAGTTCAGCAAGCGCGGCAGCAGCAGTGCTTGGCGCAAATGAATTATTGGGAAATCCTTTATCTTTAGATGAACTATTAATTCATGGAATGGCAGGAGAAGCGGTAGCATCGGGCGGATTCCATGCGGACAATATAGCTCCAGCATTATTTGGGGGAATTATACTAGTAAGAAGTTATGACCCTTTGGATATTTTGAAATTACCCGTTCCTGATAATTTATTTAGCACAGCAGTTTTACCTAATATGACAATTAACACAAAAGAAGCGCGAGAAATTCTTCCTAAAAATGTTCCGTTAAAAAATGCAGTTGAACAAGCAGGAAACTTGGCGGGATTTACGCTGGGACTTCATGAATCAAATTTTGAATTATTAGGGCGTTCTATGATCGATCATTTCGCAGAACCCCATCGAGCCAAGCTCATTCCCGGATATAATAAAGTACGGCAATCCGCTTTGGATTTTGGTGCAATTGGCTGTGGAATTTCAGGTTCCGGCCCCTCGGTTTTCGCCTTATCGAACTCTTTAGAAAAAGCAGAAGAAATTGGAAAAGCCATGGTGAATGCATTTAAAATTGTGGGGCTGAAAAGCACCGCCTACAATTCACCCATTCATACAAATCCACCGAAAATATTGGATTGAATCTTGCGTTTTTTTAGCACAAAAAACAAAGTCGTTTCTGTGGGATTCAAGGATGCACTATTTCAAGGTTTATCCTCGGATGGTGGCCTTTTTATGCCCGAGACCATCCCTCATTTAGGAACCGACTTTTTCAATTCAAAATTAAACTATTCCGAATGTGCTGTTGGCATGATTCATCCATTCACAAAAGATGATTTAACGCATTCTCAATTAACGGATATTTGTGAATCAGCCTTTGATTTTCCAATCCCAATTAAAGAATTAAATGATACCGATTCTGTACTTGAATTATTTCACGGACCCACATTAGCATTCAAAGATTTTGCCGCTCGATTCATGGCCCATACTATGTCACATTTTCTTGAAAATGAAAATAAAGAATTAACAATTCTTGTCGCAACATCCGGTGATACGGGTAGTGCGGTGGCAAATGGTTTTTTTAACATTGATGGTATTAAAGTTATTATTCTTTATCCATCCAATCGTGTCAGTACAATTCAGGAAAAACAACTCACCACCTTGGGTGGAAATATTACCGCTTTAGAAATTGACGGCTCCTTTGATGATTGCCAGCGCATGGTTAAAACTGCTTTTCAAGACACTGATCTGCGAAGCCGTTTATCATTAAGTTCAGCCAATTCTATTAATGTGGCTCGCCTTCTTCCCCAAACTGTTTATTATGCCTGGGCATGGAAACAATATGGTAAAGACATTCCTGTCATTTTCAGTGTTCCCAGTGGAAATTTCGGAAATTTGACCGCTGGATTATTGGCAAATCGCATGGGAATTCCTGTTGAGAAATTTATTGCTGCCACGAACGCTAATGATACTTTCTCGAATTTTTTAAACAATGGAATAATTCAGAACCAAGATGCAATTCAAACAATATCCAATGCTATGGATGTTGGTATCCCCAGTAACTTAGATCGAATTCAAAATTTGTATTATAATGATGTAAATCAAGTAAAGACCGATATTTCTAGTTGGAGCTTTTCAGATAAAGCCACAAAAGACTGTATTCAAAATATCCGAAATGAGTTTGAATATTTAATTGACCCACATACTGCAATTGGGATTTTAGGATTAAACCAGTATCGAGAAAAAACAAATTCAAAAGCAAAAGGCATTACATTATCTACAGCACACCCAGGGAAATTTTCAGATGTAATTGAGCCTATCATAAAAAATAAAATACCATTACCACTGTCTTTAAAAATTGCTATGAAAAAAGAAAAAAATTCTATTAAAATGTCCAAACATTTTTCTGAATTAAAAGATTATTTGCTTTCGACATGAATACCTAACCCTGAGAAAACTTTATGAAATTTGATACAAAAGTTGTCCAATCGGGAATGACTCCGGACCCAACCACCGGTGCCATTGTCCCACCCATTTACCAAACAGCTACCTATGTTTTGGATGAAGTTGGCAAGGATAAAGGATTTGACTATACGCGTTCGTCCAATCCCACGAGACAGATTATGGAAGAAGTATTAGCCGATCTCGATGGTGGAAAATTCGGTGTAGCTTTTGCCAGCGGAATGTCCGCTGTGGATAGTGTAATGAAACTATTGAAAGCTGGCGATCATGTGGTTTGTTCCGATGATGTTTACGGCGGCGTATCTCGGCATTTTAACCAGATATTGGTCAATTATAATCTTCATTTCACTTATGTTGATTCTTCTAATCCCACTAATATTGAAAATGCGATTCAAGCCAATACAAAATTAATTTGGGTGGAAACCCCCACGAATCCACTTTTGAAAATTACTGATCTAGAAGCAGTGGGAAATATTGCAAAAAAACATAATATTCTGTTTGGAGTGGATTCCACCTTTGCCACGCCGGTTTTTTTACGACCGCTGGAATTTGGGGCTGACCTTGTCATGCATAGCACGACCAAATATTTGAGCGGACATAACCAGTTGATAGGTGGAATAGTTATTACCAATCGGGAAGATCTATTTAACCAATTAAAATTCGTCCAAAAAACCATCGGTGCTGTGCCGGGACCCTTCGATTGCTGGCTCACGCTTTTAGGGATAAAAACGCTGGATCTACGAATGAAAAAACATGATGCCAACGCCCAAATTGTTGCGGAATATTTAGAAGCCCATCCAAAAGTTTCTTCAGTTACTTATCCGGGTCTCCCATCCCACCCATCTCATAAAATTGCAAAAAAGCAAATGTCGGGGTTTAGTGGCATGATTTCCTTCGAATTGACGAATGGCATCCTAGCGGGAGAAACAGTTATGAATTCTGTAAAACTCGCAAAATTAGCGGAAAGCCTTGGGTCCGTAGAAACAATGATTACCCACCCCGCCACCATGACCCATGCGGATGTTCCGCAAGAAGAACGTGAAGCCCGAGGACTCACTGATGGACTGGTGAGACTATCCGTAGGCATTGAAAATGCTGATGATATAATTGCGGATTTGGAACAGGCATTAAATCAAGTATAACTAATTCAAAATTGTATATTCCCATATGAAATCGAAAAATAAAATTAAAGAATTACGCAAAAAGATTGATAATTATGATGACCAAATGTTGGATCTGCTTGTAAAGCGATTCGCTGTGTCTAAAGAAATCGGTTACATAAAATCATCCAACAATCTTGAAGTTGGAGATCCTAACCGCGAACAAGATATCATTGATCGATTAAGTGAAAAATTATCTGATAAATTAGACCGTGAAGATATTGCAGCAATTTTTGGACCTATATATTTTATCTCAAAAAAAATACAAAGAAAGTGAAAATAAACTTGGTATCTATAAAAACTAGGTTATAATATTCCTGCCCATGAATAACATGAAAACAAATAATTATTACAGTTGGTATTGGTTTTTTAGCCGCAAAGGGGTTTTGTAGTCCCAGGGAATACCTGTATAAATTGACTGCTCTAAAACCCCGACATGATCGGGGTTTTTTTTTACTCAAAATGGATAAAACACAACTCACATACGACGAATTTCAAAACTTGGTTTCCCAGGGACACCAAACCATCCCTGTGTATAAACGCTTCCTTGCAGATCTACTTACACCAGTAGCAGCTTGGGTCCATCTTTCAAAGAAAGCAAACTATGCATTTTTACTTGAGTCTGTAGAAAAAGGAAATCAATATTCACGGTATTCTTATGTAGGAATTAATCCACAAAAGATTTTGATGCACAAAGATGGAAAAACTACTATTACAGAAAATGGAGAATCCATTAACGTAAATACACATTTTCTCGATTTATTGCGGGAAACTCAATCCCAATATAATATGGTAAAATTGCCAGAAATTCCATCTTTTACCGGTGGATTGGTAGGCTACCTTGGTTACGAAACAATCACTTGGGTAGAAGATATTCCTACTCATGATGAATCCCAATTAGATGTACCCGATTCAGTATTCATGCTTTTTGAAGATATGATTGCATTTGACCATTTGAAAGGATCAGCACTGGTGATTTCCAATGTAACTGTAGATTCAAATCGCGATTTAAAAGAACAGTTTGATTGTGCCCATAAACGTATTGATATAATCGGCGAAGCGCTACATTCTGATGTAGATTATCGAACACCTGTCCGCGTTGAGCAAAGTAAAGTATCATCCAATTTTGATCAAAATTCGTTTGAATCGGCAGTTCTCAAAGCGAAAGAATACATTGTAGATGGAGATATTTTTCAATTGGTTTTGAGTCAACGTTTTGAACGAAAAACATCGGTTGAGCCCACAACACTTTACCGTGCATTACGAACTATAAATCCATCACCGTATATGTTTCATTTAAAAATTAAAGATTTTGATATAATTGGAGCATCACCGGAATTATTAGTCAAAGTTGAAGATGATATCATTGAAATTCGACCAATCGCAGGTACACGCCTACGAGGAAAAACGAAAACAGAAGATCAAGCACTGGCACAAGATTTAATTAATGATGAAAAAGAATGTGCTGAACATTTGATGCTCCTAGACTTGGGGCGAAATGATGTAGGACGCGTATCTGAATATGGATCAATTACCATTCCTGAAAATATGGTAATTGAAAATTATTCCCACGTGATGCATATCGTTTCTGATGTAAAAGGAAAATTGGCGAAAGATAAAGATTCCTTCGATGCGCTCATGAGTGGATTCCCCGCCGGAACTGTAACCGGTGCACCAAAAATCCGAGCCATGGAAATTATTCATGAATTAGAACCAGATCGACGTGATATTTATTCAGGGGCTGTAGGGTTTTTTGATTTTACTGGGAATATAAATACATGCATTACAATCAGAACCATGATAATGAAAAATGGCACAGTCCATTTTCAATCCGGCGCAGGCATTGTGCATGATTCTGACTCCACTAAAGAATTTGATGAAACTGTGAATAAGGCAAAAGCCATTATGGCTGCAATTGATTTCGCTGAAAAGGGTTTGGTGGCGTGAGTCTATTTATTATTATGACCGCCCCTAAATCCCCGGCTATAACAGGCGGGGACTGGAAGGATTTATACCTAAAAGTTTTCCCCTGTAATAGGGGAAATACAAAGGGGTCATAAATAATGATTTTAGTTATCGACAATTACGATTCATTTACTTATAATTTGGTGCAATACATTGGTGCATTTAACCCCGATGTAAAAGTAGTTCGGAATGACAAATTCGAACTGGATAATATTAAAAAATGGAAACCAACCCATATAGTGGTTTCGCCTGGGCCAGGGCGTCCTGAGAATGCGGGAAATTCTATCGAAGTGATTAAAAAATATGGATCACACATTCCAATCTTGGGTGTTTGTCTTGGTCATCAAGCCATTACCATTGCTTATGGTGGGAAAGTAATTCATTCATCAGAAATTGTTCATGGAAAAACAGCAACCATTCAACATAACGAATCGACTATATTTAATGGATTAGATCGTTCTTTTACAGCAACCCGATATCATTCCTTGGTTGCGGATCGAGCAAACTTTCCAAATGAATTAAAAATAACAGCTGAATTAGAGAATGGGCTCATTATGGGAATTGAGCATGAAACTCATCCAGTTTTTGGAGTCCAGTTTCATCCTGAATCCATTGCAACAGAAAATGGGATTCAAATAATAAGTAATTTTTTAAAGATCAAATCATGAAACAAATATTAGAACAATTACTTGATAAACAAAACCTATCTAGACCTGAAGCATTTGATATCATGCATTCCATTATATCAGGAAAATACGATGATATTCAAATAGCTGGATTTCTTATTGCACTTCGCGCGAAAGGTGAAACGGTAAATGAGATTACTGGATTCGCCCAAGCTATGCGTGAAAAAATGGTAACCGTTTCACTTAATACTCCGGCCATTGATATGTGTGGGACAGGTGGCGATGCGCTTGGCACATTTAATATTTCTACGACAGCTACATTTGTTGTTGCCGGCGCTGGTATTCATGTGGCAAAACATGGCAATCGTTCCATGACATCTAAATCTGGATCTGCCGATGTGCTTCAAGCATTGGGAATTTCAATTGATAAATCGGTTGAAGAATCAATTGATGATATAGAAAATATTGGTTTGGGATTCATGTTTGCCCCTGCTTACCACCCTTCCATGAAGCATGCCATAGGCGCTAGAAAAGCTCTGGGAACTCGAACGGTGTTTAATATTTTAGGACCACTTTGTAATCCAGCCGATGTAAAAGCTCAAGCCATGGGCATTTTTCACCAGGATTTAACTGAAGTTCAAGCCAATGTATTAAAAGCCTTGGGCTCCACCGATGTAATGGTATTCCACGGCAGAGACGGATTGGATGAAATTTCTACCACTACCACTACTAAGATCAGCCAAATGCAAGGGGGCGGTAATGTAAATACATTTGAATTTGATTCAACAGAATTGGGATTGGGGCGAGTTTCTCTGGATGACTTAAAAGGTGGCGAACCGGCAGAAAATGCAGAAATCATTCGGGAAATTTTGAATGGCGAAAAGGGGTCAAAACGAAATATTGTTTTACTTAATGCTTCTGCTGGAATTGTGGTTAGTGGAAATGCTCAAAATTTAAAAGATGGGTTAGAAATAGCAACTGAATCGGTGGATTCTGGAGCTGCCTTAAATATATTAAACCAATTGGTAAAATGAATATTCTTGAACAAATATTAGATGTAAAACGTCGGGAAGTTGAACAAATTCAAGATACAGAATTTGGAGATTTAGTTCGTCCAAAACGCAGTCTAAAGGGTGCCCTTTCTGCGCCCGGAATTTCTGTCATTGCGGAAATAAAAATGAAATCACCCAGCGAAGGTGAAATCATGCCAAATGTTGACCCGATTCAAATCGCCAAAGATTATGAATCAGCAGGGGCTGCTGCCATTTCTGTTTTAACTGATGAACAGTTTTTCGGAGGAAGTTTAGAGATTTTGAAATCGGTTCGAGATACTGTTTCAATTCCTGTCATACGAAAAGATTTTATTATAGATAAAAAACAAATTGCAGAAACTGTTCATTATCAAGCAGATGCATTTCTACTTATCGCAGACGCAATAGATCAAGATACATTACAACAATTAATGAATGATGGTAAAACAGCTGGTTTAGAGTTTCTTGTTGAATATCATGATGAAGAGCATGCTGAGTTTGTTTTTGTTTTAAACCCGAAAATTGTGGGTATCAACTGTCGGAATCTAAAAACCATGACAACGGATTTATCCTACTTTGAAAAAATGATTTCTTCCCTTCCATCTTCTTCTATCAAAGTCGCCGAGAGTGGAATTCATACTTCCGATGATTTAAAATATGTAACTGGTTTAGGCTATGATGCAGCACTTGTGGGCACTTCACTTATGAAGACAGGTAATCCGGGAAAAGCGTTGGAAACATTGTTTAAAGGAATATCATGATTCCGACAAAAATTTGTGGAATCACCAATTTAGAAGATGCAATAGTGGCTGTAGAAAATGGTGCTTCTGCCATTGGGTTTATTTTTTATGAAGAAAGCCCACGCGCTATTTCTATCCAAAAAGCCAAATCCATTTCGGAACAATTATCAGAATCAATTTCTCGAATTGGTGTATTTGTGAACCACGATAAGGTATTTATAGATAAATGTATTCAATCCGTCCCACTGAATATGATTCAGCTTCATGGGGATGAAACGCCTAAATTTTGTAATCAATTTAGCCTGCCCGTTTTAAAAGCCTTACGAATTAAAAATCAAGATAGCCTATCAATAATGAATAATTTTAATGTGGCAGGCTTTCTATTAGACACATTTTCAAATGATCAATACGGTGGCACGGGTAAAATATTTGATTGGTCCTTATTAAATGGAGAGTCTAAAGCTTCCATTATTCTTTCTGGTGGGCTCAACTCCAATAATATTTTAAATGCCATTACCGCCGTAAACCCTTCTGCAATTGATATTAATAGTGGCGTTGAATTATCCCCTGGAGTAAAAGACCACGAAAAAATTGAATTACTTTTTAAAAATCTTAAAAAAACTAAATCAACTGGATTCAATTTTGGGTAATCAATTTAAAAATTACAATTTACCTGATGAACGGGGTCATTTTGAGAAATTTGGTGGGAAATTTGTTCCCGAATCACTTATTCCTGCCTTGGAAGAATTGGAGCAGTATTATACAGAAGCAAAACAGGATGAATCATTTCAAGATAAATTGAATTATCTTCTGAAGCATTATTCTGGACGGGAAACAGCTCTTTATTTTGCATCACAAATTTCCGAAGAATTAGGTTTCAACATTTGGCTCAAACGAGAAGATTTGAATCATACCGGGGCTCATAAAATCAATAATGCGCTAGGCCAAATTTTGTTAGCGAGACGCATGGGTAAAAAGAGAATAATTGCCGAAACGGGTGCCGGGCAACATGGTGTTGCAACTGCAACCGTGGCCGCACTGTTTGGTTTGGAATGTATCGTTTATATGGGCGAAGAAGACATTCGCAGACAAAAATTAAACGTGTTTCGCATGAATTTATTGGGTGCAGAAGTTCGCCCTGTTTCATCTGGAAGTATGACATTAAAAGATGCAACCAATGAAGCAATCCGAGATTGGGTTACGAATGTGGAATCTACATATTACCTTATCGGATCTACAGTTGGTCCCCATCCATACCCTATGTTGGTGCGGGATTTTCAATCTGTGATTGGTGCAGAAGCAAAAACACAATTTACAAATCAATCTGGACACAATTTACCCGATCGATTGGTCGCATGTATTGGTGGAGGATCAAACGCTATGGGTTTGTTTTACCCTTTTATTAATAATGATGTAAAAATTGTAGGTGTAGAAGCTGCTGGAAAAGGATTAGAAAGCGGAGAGCATGCCGCAACACTAACCAAAGGAAGCTTTGGTGTCCTACACGGTGCTGCCAGCACATTACTTCAAAATGATGATGGGCAAGTTACGCTTCCACATTCCATTTCTGCGGGGCTGGATTATCCAGGAATTGGCCCAGAACACAGTTACCTTAACGAATCTGGGCGCGTTCAATATTTTTCGGCTACAGATCAAGAAGCATTAGATGCATTTCAATGGCTTTCAGAAAAAGAAGGGATTTTACCTGCCCTTGAATCTGCTCATGCGCTGGCATATTTACGCCAAAATAATAATGGGATTGAATCCGATGAAAATGTAATTGTTTGTCTTTCGGGCCGTGGGGATAAGGATGTCCATACTGTTGCGGAAGCACTTGGAATCAAATTATGAATCGCATTAAAAAACTATTCTGTGAACCAAAAGAAAAACTTATTCCATTTTTTACAGCCGGCTACCCAAAATTAGATTCTACTATTAAATTAGTCTGTGCAGCTGCAGACGCTGGAGCAGATATGGTCGAAATTGGCATTCCATTTTCCGATCCACAAGCAGACGGCCCAGTGATTCAAGCATCCAGCCAACAGGCATTGGATAATGGCATGACACTAAACATAATTTTTGAACAGATAATAGAAATTAGAAAAAAAACTGATGTCCCCATTGCGCTCATGGGTTACTATAATCCGATTCTGAAAATGGGACATGAAACATTTCTGAATAATTGTGTTTCATCAGGAGTTGATGGATTAATTCTCCCAGATTTACCTTTGGAAGAAGCCGTTCCATTTTGCGAATTGGCAAAAGAAAAAGGCATTTCACCTATTTTATTGGTGGCACCCAATACACCTGACAATCGAATAAAAAATATATCAAAATTGGCGGGAGATCTCATTTATGCCGTAAGTATTTTAGGTATCACCGGAAACGATTTGGCTTCCAAGGATGCCTTGTCAGAATATTTGAATCGTGTTCGGGAAAATAGTATTACGCCCTTTGTAGTTGGCTTTGGAATAGGCTCCCGTGAAGATGTGATTTGGTTCAATGAACATTCAGATGGCGCAGTCGTTGGTTCAGCCATTATTAAGAATATGAGCAGTGATAGTAATCCTGTTCAACCAGTAAAAACTTTCATTCAAAAATTAAAAGGAACTGTATGAATAAAATAGGAATTCAAGGCGGGAAAGGCAGCTTTTCCGAACAAGCCGCCCACGAATTTTCCCATAATCATGGGATAGAAGGAGCGGAAATTATTTACCAAATTTCATCGGAACAGGTGTTGTCCGGTGTGGAATCTGGCGAAACAGATTTCGGCATCTTTGCCATGGAAAATGCGCAAGGCGGTGTGGTAATAGAGAGTGTAGAAGCATTGGCAAAATACCGTTGCGAAATTATTGAAATGTTTCATATACCCATTACCCAAAATTTACTTGGGTTGATAGGAACTCATGTAGGCGATATAACAGAAATTCATTCTCACCAACAAGCGCTTCGTCAATGTAAAAATTATTTGAGCGAACATTTTTGGACGCGGCCCCTCATAGAAGATGATGATACGGCGGAAGCTGCTCGACGATTATCAGAAGGAAAACTTCCAAAAACAGCTGGCGTAATCGCCAATAAAGCGTGTGCCGAATTATATGGATTAGAAATGCTTCAAGAAAGCATCCATGATCTGAAACATAACCTTACCTTATTTCTTGGTATTAAAAAATTGGGGGATTCATGAAAAGCGTTGGCATAATTGGGTTTGGCCGGTTCGGAAAAGTATTGGCAAATATTTTACAAAAAGGTTTTTCCATCAAAGCGTATGACCTGCATTCTGATGCTTCATTTTCTGGAGTCGAGTTCGTAGAATTGGATGAATTATTAAAAGAAAAAACAATCTTTGTTGCTGTTCCAATTCGACAGTTTGAAAAAGTCATTTCAGAAATATCAACTCAATTATCAGAAGAGACGACTCTAATTGACGTATGTTCTGTAAAGAAACATCCGGTGAGCATTATGGAAAAATATTTACCTAATAATGTAGGCATTATTGCTACCCATCCTATGTTTGGACCCGACTCATTCATGTCTAATAATCGACTAAAAATGATGATGAATAATACGAAAGATTCCCAAAACCAATTTAAATTTTGGAAAGGATTTTTCAAAGACCAGGGTATTCAAATACTAGAAATGACTCCAGATGAGCATGATCGTATGGCAGCGCAAACCCAAGGAGTTACTCATTTTCTTGGGCGAATGTTAAAAGAATTTGGTATTAAGAAAACGTCCATCGATACACAAGGGTTTAGGGATCTTTTGGACTTAGTAGACCAAACCTGTAATGATACTTGGGAACTATATACCGATTTACAATTATTTAATCCCTACACAAAAAGTATGATAAAAAACTTGAAAGATTCAACGAACAAATTGGATAATCGCTTAAAGGAATTGCAATCATGACTAAGTGGCAAACAGATAGTTGGAAAAAATTCACAATTAAACATTTACCCGATTATCCGGATAAAAAACATTTGGAAGAAGTGGAAAATACCTTAAATAATTTTCCGCCACTCGTATTCGCCGGAGAAGTCCGGTCCTTAAAACAATCATTGGCAGAAGTATCTGAAGGAAATGGATTTTTACTTCAAGGCGGAGATTGTGCCGAAAGTTTTTCAGAATTTCACGCAGATAATATTCGCGATACATTTCGCGTTATTCTTCAAATGGCGGTAGTATTAACATCTGGCGCAAATATGCCCGTGGTCAAAATTGGACGTATGGCGGGGCAATTTGCTAAACCACGATCCAGTCCAACAGAAACTATCGATGGCCTTGAACTTCCCAGTTATACTGGAGATATTATTAATGATATTCACTTTGAAAGTAATAAACGAATTCCGAATCCGGATCGCATGCTGAAAGCTTATTCTCAAGCTGCCTCAACTTTGAACTTGCTCCGTGCCTTTGCTGATGGTGGGTATGCAGATCTTCGCCATGTTCAATCCTGGAATATGGGATTTGTAAAGAGTGGTCCACAAGGTGAACGATATCGACATTTGGCCGACCAGATTCAAGAAAGTTTGAATTTCATGGAAGCATTGGGAATCAATTCTACAAATACGCCACAACTTCGGCGTGTTAAATATTTCACAAGCCATGAAGCGTTATTACTCCCCTATGAAGAAGCACTTACACGGGTTGATTCAACTTCAGGAGATATTTATAATACATCCGCTCATTTTGTTTGGCTCGGCGATCGCACACGATTTTTGGATTCGGCTCATGTAGAATTTTGTCGCGGGATTAAAAACCCCATCGGCATCAAGTGTGGCCCATCTCTAGAACCGGATGAACTTATTGAACTACTTGATATTTTGAATCCCAATGATGAAGGTGGACGAATTACCCTCATTGCCCGATTCGGGCATGATAAAGTTGAAACCTATTTGCCTAAATTAATTCAGAAGATTCAAACGGAAGGTCGAACTGTAGTTTGGTCCTGCGATCCCATGCACGGCAATACTATTAAAAGCAGTAATGGAATTAAAACACGCCCATTTGATCGAATTTTAGACGAAGTTAAAAAGAATATTGAAATCCATAAATCTGAAGGTAGTCGCATGGGTGGCATCCATTTAGAAATGACGGGTCAAAATGTAACTGAATGCACTGGCGGTTCTGACGATGTAACTGAAGCCGATTTAACCGATAGGTATCGTACACATTGCGATCCAAGGCTAAATGCAAATCAAGCTATTGAATTAGCTTTTTTAATAGCAGATGAATTAAAACAGAATGGTCATTAAAGGCGAAATCTCATTCCCTGGTGATAAATCCATCTCTCATCGTGCACTCATGTTTGCTGCGTTGACAGATGGAGAATCGCGCATTTCCAATCTGGCCACGGGTGCCGATGTGCAATCCACTCGAAAATGTTTGGAAGCCTGTGGAATTCAATTTCAGGACGATGGTAATTATGTAATTGTAAAAGGCGGTCAATTTTCAGATCCAAAAGAAAAATTGGACTGTGGAAACTCCGGCACGACCACAAGATTACTTTTAGGATTATTAGCAGGACAAGGAATCAACGCTACATTTATTGGAGACGATTCACTTTCATCACGACCTATGAATCGCATTTTGGATCCGCTCTCTCAAATGGGATTAAAAGCGAAAAGTGAAAATTACAAACTCCCTGTTACTATTGAAAAAAGTGAATTAAAAGGCATTCGTTATCAATCTACAATAGCAAGTGCTCAAGTGAAATCGGCAGTCCTGTTGGCGGGTCTCGGCGCAAATGCCGAAACTACAATCACTGAACCTATTTTATCTCGCGATCATACAGAAAAAATGTTGATAGGACTCGGCGCAAATTTGACCTGTGATGAACTTTCATCTACCATTTCACCTTTAATATCCCCTTTATCATCTTTTGATTTATCGGTTCCCGGTGATCCTTCAACTGCAGCCTTTTTTGCTGCTGCCGCCGTCATTGTTCCTAATTCAAAAATTATCCTAAATCGTGTTTTAAGAAATCCCACAAGAATTGGATTCTACGGCGCCCTTCAAAAAATGGGTGCAGGTATGGACTGCCTAAAACAATGGGAAGAAGCGGGCGAAAACATTGGAAAACTGAAAATATTTCACCAGCCACTTAATGCAATTACAATTACAAAAAAGGATGTACCAGGCCTTGTTGATGAATTACCTATTATTGCTATATTGGCAACGCAAGCGAAGGGCAAAACTGAAATCCAGGGTGCAAAAGAATTACGGGTAAAAGAATGTGACCGAATCCATGCGATTTGTAAAAACCTAAAAAAAATGGGGGCTGATATTGAAGAATTAGACGACGGATTTATTATTATTGGCCCAACTCAATTACAAGGTGCAAAAATTGAAACATTCCACGACCATCGGATTGCCATGGCTTTTACCATAGCCGGTTTAGTCACGGATGGAGATGTTGAGCTGGATCATCCGGAATGTGCATCTATTTCTTTTCCCGAGTTCTACAATGAATTGGATAGACTTATTTCCACAGAAAGCACAAAGTAATAAATGGTTTTCATAACACATTTTCTAATTTTAAACTTTTGTAAATTTCATACCTTTTATGGTAATCTTTTCAGAAATAGGATTTGAGAATAATGAAAAAATTTGCAGTTATTGGCGATCCCATTGCTCATAGTTTGAGTCCAATGCTTCATCAAGAAATATATCACCAACTTGGATTGGATGCCTCTTTTGAGAAAATTCATATTAAACCCAATGAACTTCATCTATTTACGAATTCAAATGAATTGGATGGATTCAATGTGACCATCCCCCATAAGCAATCAGTAATTCCATTTTTAGATGAGTTGGATGAATCGGCAAAAACTATCGGTGCGGTGAATTGCGTTCATAAAGGGAAAGGATATAATACTGACTGGATTGGGTTTCTTGAGGCAATGGAATTAAATAGTGTTGATTTAAATGGAATGAATTGCCTAATTATTGGTGCCGGTGGTGCAGCGCGAGCCATTGCATTTGCTTTAATCAAATCAAATATTAACTCTATATCTATCAAAAATAGAACATTAGAAAAAGCAGACGCTTTGGTTCAATGGATAAAATCCATGTCAAATGTTTCAGTTCATACCCAACAACAAGAACACTTTAATACTCAAATAAGTGAGCACATAATTATAAACTGCACACCATTGGGCATGTGGCCAGAAACTGAATCAATACCAATGATTATAGATTTAATTCATGAAAAACATGTTTTAGTGGATACTATATATAATCCATTTGAAACAAAATGGCTCAAATTTGGAAAAGAAAAAGGCGCAAAAACCATTGATGGATTAGATATGTTCATTGCGCAAGGATTAGCATCAGCTGATATTTGGTTCGATGAAAAAATATCAAAAAAAATTAATTTAGAAACAATTATAAAAGGTTTAAAATTAGAATTATGTTAACAAGACTTAAATTTCTCACAGCAGGAGAATCCCACGGCCAAGGTCTTTTGGGCATTTTAGACGGGATGCCAGCTGGGATAGAAATATCAGAAAATTATATTGCGGTTCAACTAACTCGACGCCAAATGGGTCATGGTCGTGGTGGACGCATGAAAATTGAAAAAGATTTTGGTGAAATCTGGTGTGGCGTTCGCCATGGCAAAACATTGGGCGCACCTGTTGGTATAATTGTTCAAAATAAAGATTGGGAAAACTGGACAAAAAAAATGTCTATTTCCCCCGTGGATGATGAGATTAGACCTGTAACACTTCCACGTCCCGGGCATGCCGATCTGGCTGGTATACAAAAATATGGTTTTAATGATATTCGAAATGTACTGGAACGATCAAGTGCTCGAGAAACCACTATGCGAGTTGCCTTGGGTTCCGTTTGCCGAAAATTATTGGAAGATGTAGGTATAGAAGTGGGTAGTCGTGTTGTACAAATCCATGACGTGAAAGATAAAAGTTCTATTCGGAATGATTTTTCTCCCAAGCAATTAAATGAAACTGCCGATGCATCTCCCGTTCGCTGCCTAGATAAAGACACAGAAGCACAAATGATAAAAACAATTGACGATGCAAAATCAACCGGTGATTCTGTTGGTGGAGTTTTTGAAGTAATTGCTACCGGATTACCATACGGTCTTGGATCCTACACCCAATGGGATCAGAAATTACATACACGAATTTCCGCATTAATGATGAGTGTGAATGCATTTAAAGGCATCGAAATTGGAAAGGGGTTTGGTGGCACAGAAAAGTTTGGGAGTGAAATTCATGACGAGATTGGTCATGATGGTGAAATATTTTCTCGATATACGAATAATGCAGGTGGAATTGAAGGTGGTATGAGTAACGCTCAACCAATAATTTTACATATGGCCATGAAACCTATTCCCACATTAATTAAACCACTTCGTTCCGTTGATATCCATACAAAGGAATCAAAAGATGCGCATAAAGAGCGTACTGATTCTTGTGCCGTTCCAGCCGCATCTATCATTGCCGAAAGTATGTTATGTTTTGTTTTAGCAGATGCATTACTTGAAAAATTTGGAGGCGACTCAATGGATCAACTAAAAGCTCACATGGAAGCAACTGCGAAATATTAATGACAATATATTTAATTGGAATGATGGGCGTTGGAAAATCAACTGTAGGTAAAATATTAGCTGAAAAAATGAAATTATTGTTTATTGATCTAGATTCAGAAATAGAAAAATCTAGTCAAAAATCTGTATCTGAAATTTTTAATGAAGATGGAGAAAATCATTTTCGAAAATTGGAATCTGAACAATTAAAACAATATTCTGGATCTGTCGTAGCATGTGGTGGTGGGATTACATTAGATAAAAAAAATCGACAATATATTAATAAAAATGGGATTGTTGTTCTATTAACAGCTTCAATTAATGAACTATTTAAACGATTATCCAATTCAAATAATCGCCCTATATTGTCAGATAATAATTCAGAAGAAGCACTCACAAACCTTTGGACCGAAAGAAAAAAAGATTACTCAAATACATCAGATTTTATTATCAATACTGATGAATACAACCAAACTGAAATTGCCAATAAAATACTATTAGAGATTAATCCATGAAAACTATACAAGTACAATTAGACCAAAGATCTTATTCTATTCAAGTCGAACCAGGTCTAATAAATAATATTCCAGAGATACTATCGAATCACAATCATGGACAAAAATGGATTATTATTTCACAATACCGATTAATGGAGTTTTTTGGATTTGATTTACAATTAAACTTGAAAAATGCTGGATTTGATTGTGATTTTATTACAGTACCTGTTGGAGAAGCAGCAAAAAGTTTGAATGAATTTAGTCGCATAATCAGTCAAATGATTGACATGCGGTGTGATCGTTCGACAACAATTTTGGCATTAGGAGGGGGCGTTGTTGGTGATATCGCTGGATTTGTTGCTTCATCTTTTATGCGAGGAATTAAATATTACCAAATCCCGACAACTCTCTTAGCTATGGTTGATTCATCCATTGGCGGTAAAACAGGGATTAATACAGCAGAAGGTAAAAACATGGTTGGTTCTATTTATCAACCCAAAGGTGTGTTGGTGGATCCGGATCTTTTAAATACTTTACCGCGAGAAGAAGTTATTTCAGGGCTTGGTGAAATCATCAAATATGGCGCAATTTGGGATGCTGATTTTCTAAATAATATTTCAATTTGGTTAGATGATTTAAATTCTTTCCCATTAGATAAAGCAGTTGAAAAATCTTGTACAATTAAGGCTGATATTGTTTCTAAAGATGAACGGGAAAATGGACTTCGACAATTATTAAATTTTGGACATACAATTGGTCATGCGCTCGAAGCTCATTTGGGATATGGTAGAATCAGACATGGAGAAGGTGTAGCACTTGGAATGAAATGTGCAGGATGGATTTCTTCGCAATTAGGCATTCTCGATAAAAACCAATTTCAGAATTTAACAACAACCATCGATAAATTAACATTACCCAAATTACCTCATATGGATCCAAACACTATTTTATCGTTCGTTAAAAATGATAAAAAAATTAGAAATGGAATTCTCCATTTTATTGTATTAGATCAATTGGGAAAAGGGAATATCTGTGAAACCGTATCCGATGACTTAATTATTAATTCTCTTAAGGTTATCCAATGAAATTTTTAATTATAAATGGTCCAAATTTAAATTTATTGGGAATTCGCGAACCCGATATTTATGGGGCAGAAACCTTAGAAGACATTAAAATTTGGCTAGATGCACAACCTGAATCAAATGGTCATGATATAACTTGGTTTCAATCAAACCATGAAGGCGATCTTGTCGATCAGATTCAATCTGCTCGTAATTTATTTGATGGAATTATTATTAACCCCGCAGCATTAACTCACTATTCTATTTCTATACGAGATGCGATTTCAGCTATAAAGACACCTACAATTGAAGTTCATTTAAGTGACATTAATTCCAGAGAAAACTTTAGAAAAATTTCAGTTATACAAGATGTATGTATTGATCAAATATCAGGACTAGGAAAACAGGGTTATTTAGAAGCTTTAAAAACTCTTCTTCATTATATTTAAATAAAAAGGGCAGTAATTCTGCCCTTTAATTAATCTCGTCTTTCCGCACTAGATCGCCGACTATTATCTCGCCGACTATCCATTCTCCGTTCATCGGGTGATCTTTTGTCTGATTCAACAGATGATTCAGATTCACGTCTGATATTAGAGCGCCTTTCTAAATCTCGTCGATCATTGTCTCTACGGTCAGATGCTCGCTTATTTTGATTCAATATATTCTCCTAATAAAATATAATAACCCCGGGTTCTCCAGGGTTATTAATCTTATTTTTTTTGTAATAAATTTAGTTTTTTAAATCAACAAACAATGTTGATTCAGTTTTAACCAAACTTACTTTATCTTTCATATCCAAAATACTCACAGCTTGTTCGATCATTGCCATTTCATTATCATGGATAAAATCATCTGCACGTGCGATATATGCTAGATTTTTAATTACTTTGAAACGATCATCGTCGGATGAAAACATCCCTTTGAGCGATTCCAAAGATGTACCATATTGATTCATACGAGTTGCTTCATCACCAAGATCGATAAATTTATCGATTACTTCAGCTTCCATTGCGTTGTACATATCATCAGATACTTCAGGTAACATTACTTTCACATTGCCACGCATGGCTTCTTTTTCAGATTCATCTACTTCTCCATCTGCTAAAAATGATACACAGACGAACGCATAAACCAAATCATGATTTTGAGTCCAATTTGCCATAAAATCCCCTTATATTATTCGTTTTGGGTTTTTGTTATTTATTCTTCACTAGGCCAGCAATTCAAATGATTGTTTAAGCGGGTCTAGATACAGCTAAAAATTATGATTTGTAACATCCAAGGTCAAGATTTCTAGAAAATAACATTTGCTTTATTTTTTAACATGAAATATTGTTAAAACTCGCTCTTTATTGTAGATTTTCTTTTCTATTCTTACCAAATAATCAATCATTATGACCCAACTTTATACTTCATTAGTCAAATGCAACCAGCCTACGGCTTCTTAATTAAAGCTGATTTAAACTAAAATACTCTATGGAAAAAATTTATCTAACTCTAGTAAAATTAAATAGCCTTCAATTTCAGTACCGAACTATTATTAGTTTTGTCTTAGTTTTTATTTCTATAATAATTACTGATATTCTATTTCATTCATATTTTCCATCTATTGCGAATTTTCTAGAAACAACTTTCAATATAGTATTATCAGACCATAAAAACATTGACCTTGGTTTTGCTCCTGAAATATGGGGAGGCGTTTTAGCAATGGTTTTAGGAACTTTAATCATTGTGGTTGCTATTGCAGCTGAATCATCGCCAAAATTAATGGACCTCTTTGTCAAAGACTGGTTGAGCATAAATTATGTATGGTTTTTAATTATTGCATCTTTGCACGCTGTTATAATTATGTTTTACGTTGAGCCTTTAGGCCGTGTATCAAGTGTTGTATTAAACACGTATGTCTATCTTTTTCTCGCTTCTATTTTTACTCTACCATACATTTTTTATATATTACTTTATTCAAAAACAAGTAATGTTGTAATCACAATTTCGGGTATAATAAAATCATTTATCTATAAAATGAATAAACCGTCTATCTTCTCTGCTATGAAAAATAACATTGATGTTGTGGAAGAATATCAAAAAGAAATTATGGGGTCATTAGACCAATTAGATGATTTGTTGGCATTTACAGAATTCAAAGAAACGCAGACAGAAATTATCAGCGAGATTAGTACAATTATTCAAACCTACATTCGTGAAAAATCGAGCTTTAATCCAACTTTTTTTCATCTTACATCTACAATCAAAGCAAATGCAACCTTTCGGACTTATACAGATATTCAATATCAAGATATGGCTGACTCTCTAACCTTTTATGAAATTAAAACATTTCGACTATTAGGGAATTCGTATATAAAAATGATTGAAAATGACCGTTTTGATATTGCATCTCTCATTCCTGCTGAGTTAGTGGATATTGGAATTACATGTATCGAAATGGATGATAATATAATTATGGATAATGTGAATATCCGGTTTAATACTCTTTTTCGGTTTGCCATGAAGCATGCATATAAAAACAATGAACCTCGAAATTTGTATAATCTGTCATTTCATTATTCAAATATGATTCAGGAATACGTCAAAGCTGATCGGGTAGATATGGCAAAGTATTGTTATGATAAATTCAAATTCTACGCTAATGATATTTATAAAAATGCTGAAGGAAATCCATCTCTTTACTTTATTGTAGATACACTCACATTTGAATTAAGAAAGTGTCAAGTCCTCATTCATGAAAAAGGATGGAACGATGAAGATCAAATGGATTTATTGAAACTTGTACTTCAATTAGATAAACCGCCTGGCTATTCAAAAGATGGAGTGGATAAAGGAATTTTAGGTGGGAATAATGGAACTCGGAGAATTCAAATTGGACTAGCACTTTTCTATTTATCAGTAGATAAAAAAGATTTTGCCACTGCCATCGCAGAAGATTATTTGGATGACCTTGCTTACTTTGATGAAAAATCTTTTAAAGCAAACGCTAATACTCAATGCTTTCTATTATCTATTTTTGGACCCACCTTTTGGGAAGATACTGACCGTGGTAATCTAAATATTTATTTCGCACCAGAAAAAGATCAGCTGGAAAAATTTAAAGAACTCCTATTCCAGCTCATGGATAATCGACTGGAAGCTCTTGAACGTGATGTGCAATTCTTATCCCTTGAAGCCGATAAATTGATGCAAAAACGCCAAAAACAGGATGGATACTTAAATGATGCAGATAAAGAGCGTATGGAAGATTTACAGCGCAAAATTTCGGCTCGTGAAAAATCTGAAGATGAACCAAAAGTGGATTGGACTTTGGATCACGATATTCTTTATTCTCTTTTATGTATTTCCTTTTTTGCTGATCAGGAAATTGATGAATCAGAGAAAGGCGTTATATTTGAGAGTTTTGGGAAATTTGTAAAGGACGTTACAAATGAGAGTTTTAATATAGATTTTGGTTTGGCTACCGGAAAATTCATTGATCTTAAAAATGAAGGCTCAAGACAAAAACAGTATGAAGATTCATTATTGAACATCAAAAAGTCAGATGAAATAAATTCGGGTCAATTGCATGCCCTTCTCAATTCATTCATCGATATTGCAAATGCAGATGAATTTATTCATGAGAATGAAGTGATGCTTATCCAAGATGCTGTTGCTATTTGGGAATTGGATCTGGAAATAAAAAAACCTAAATCGGGTGAAAGGTTAGAAATTCAAAAATAGTATTATTAAATTTTAAACTGGGTACAAAATTCTATCTAGTTAAAGCAAAAAAGAAAGCTTGAGTTAGGTTTGATATATCAGCGCTGGCTGTTGCCAAATTTTGCACTGCAGCCTTCGCAACTTCAAAATATACAAATCCACCAATTTCAGGATTGTCTTTTACAATCCGTGAAAAATCTTCTAAGGTAAGAATTCCATATTGAACAGGTGTAGTTGCATGAACATGAGCCGTCCGGATTGCATCATCTAAAACGAGTGAAAATTCACCAATTCCAAACGCAGGTGCTTCAACCACAAAAACAGTAGGCTCTGTTATAGGTGGCGATTTTGGTGGAGGGTCTGTTGTTTCTAAACGAATAATCGGTTTTCTTGATGTTGCCAGTCCACTGGCTGTTTTTACCATCATATTTTTTGACACTTCAACTTGTCCTTGAAAAACAAGGACCATGGTATCACCTGTGTCTCCTTCAGTCAATAAGGCTTTTTTAGGCTGACATTCCTGTAATTCAACCGCTGAAGCAATTTTCTTACACATATCCAAAGGTACTTTACTAAAATGGTTAATCTTTTGTATTTGTTCTGCTGTAGGATTCATATTTTACCTCAAGACCAATGCGCTATGTTTTTCATCAATTTTATAGTCATCCGATGGGTTAATTTCCACAACTACATGTTCATCACTTGTTAGATTAACTCCCGCACCTTCCAACTGCTCCCTAATCATACTTCGAATAAGTGGACTACCACTCTCTCCCATTTGATCATCTAAACTAAATCCAGCTTTTCGTACCGCATACCCAACTAAAAGCCAATTGTATTTGAATTTATAAAAAGCAGATATTTTATTATGAGCTTTTCCAATTAAACTTTTTGGTATTTTAACTTCTTGGAGCCCCTTATCTTTTTCTTCCTGTAATATGAGATCATCAAAAAATTGTGGGACACCCGGATCAGTAACGTGTTTTGCTAAAAGGTGAGGTACATGATCGTCGGGAATCACAATCTCATTTGCATTTGCTCGCTGAAGATGGGAAACATTTTCAGGATCTAAAACATGAGCAATAACATTACAAGATTCTGAAATAGCTTTTGCAGTTAAACAAGTTAAGACTGTTTTATCTTCATCGGGTTGCTCATGAGGCAATAAACCTGAATTATCAGGTAATATCATGAAAGTATCCGCTTTTTCCAGAAATGCTTTCCTCAATGTTGATTCATTGGTAAAATTCTCAGGAATATGAGTGATATCCAATCTTTCATAATCCGATAACCCTCGCTGAATAATATCAGGGTCTGTTTCATTCACCAAAATAACAACATCTGTTGCATCTTGATTGGCGTCAATTAGTTTTAAAATTGATGGAACATATGAATTCCATCCCGCAATGACCAAGTGGCCATTAAATTTATTTTCGTCCAATGTATCATCTCCCGTTAATCGTTGTGCAACCAAAACAGATGCAACAGCCCCGCCCAATAATGTGACGACGCCAAAATTTAAAAGCATTATAATAATAGTAAGAAATTTTCCAAGATGAGTTACTGGACTTACATCACCATACCCAACAGTGGTAAATGTAACAATTGACCACCAAAATGTGTGGAAAAATGTATCTAACCAATTTGGCTGATCCCCACCAAAAATAAATGTATCCCCAACATGATCCGTCACGCTCTCTTTAAACATATCATATTCAACAATTGTAAGAGCAGATGTTGAGATTAATATTAATACAATTGACCAAGCAGCATATCGAACGAGCTCATTTTCAATATATAAACCATGCAGCTTATTAAATATTTTAAGAAAAGGATGAGATTTATCAGCAGATGTATCTTCAATTTCTTCATCTAAGACAATGGCTTCTAAAGCTTCAATCTCGGGCAGTTTATTTAACTTATCATAGAGGTTTTTATTGGCATCGATAACAGTATCCAAATCAGATGTTTTTACGTCCAATTCTTGACCTTGATTATTTTTTAATTTATCTTTCATTTAATAATTTGATTTGACCTATCCTAAATTGGATAGATAGTGATAAAAATAATATTGAATTTTTCTTGAATAAGCAATTAGAACTTTAAGCGTGATATTCTTGAATAGTTTTGACAATTATTGGTTGATTTGCACGTCGAATTGCTCTCACAGCTGCTTCTGCACCAGATAATGTCGTTATGGCCACTATCCCTTTTTGAATACAGGCTCTACCAATGGATTCTTCATCATATCTCGCTTGTGCTCCCATAGGTGTATTAATGACTAGATTGATATCTCCATTTTTAATTCCATCCACAACATTTGGACGCCCCTCACCTACTTTAAATACCGAATCAATTGGAAGCCCGTTTCTTCGTAATTCTTTTGCTGTACCTGAAGTTCCCACCAATTTAAATCCAATTTCATTAAGATCTCTCGCAATACGAATCACATCCAACTTATCTGAATCATTCACAGAAATAAAGACGCAACCAAAGTTTGGAACATTATTTCCAGCACTAAAAAATGCTCTTCGAAAAGATTCTCCCAGTGAATTGGATATCCCCATCACTTCACCTGTGGATTTCATTTCAGGGCTTAAGAATATAGACTCTTCAGGAAATTTATTGAAAGGGAGAACTGCTTCTTTTACAGCGACATGGTTAATATCATCCCATGGTTTAAGGTCCAAATCTATTAATTTTTCTCCAGTGGCTAATTTTGCAGCAATTCGAGCCAAAGGAACATTTGTTGCCTTACTTACAAATGGAATCGTTCTGCTTGCTCTTGGATTTACTTCCAACACATAAACTTGATTCTTCTTGAATGCAAACTGCAGATTAATTAATCCAATAACTTTTAGTTCTAACGCAAGCGCTGTAGTAATTCGGCCTATTTCTTCCATAGCTTTTGTGGTAATACGATAAGGTGGTAATACGCACGCAGAATCCCCGGAATGAATGCCCGCTTCTTCAATATGTTGCATAATTGCACCAATATGAACCGTTTCTCCATCGCTGAGAGCATCTACATCAAATTCAAAAGCATCTTCGAGGAATTCATCAATTAAAATAGGGTGCCCATCTGTGACATCTGCAGATCGAGCAATATAATCAATTAATTGTTCTTTGGAATAAACTATTTCCATAGCACGTCCACCCAGGACATAACTGGGTCTAGCAAGAACGGGAAAACCAATTTTTTCCGCAACGAATACCACTTCATCCAGTGTTCTACCTGTTCCATATTTCGGACAGGTTACTTTCAATTTATCCAAAATTCTACCAAATTTTTCCCGATTTTCGGCCAAATCAATATTCTCGGGCGATGTGCCTATTATGGGAACATTCGCATCTGATAATGCTTTCGCAATTTTGAGCGGTGTTTGCCCGCCAAATTGAACTAAAACGCCATCTGGTTTTTCAAATTCAACAATATTTAGTACATCTTCAAAAGTTACCGGTTCAAAATATAAACGATCTACTAAATCAAAATCAGTACTTATCGTTTCCGGATTACAATTGACCATAATTGTTTTATAGCCAAGGTCTTGCAATCCAAAAACTGCTTGGACACAACAATAATCAAATTCGATTCCTTGACCAATTCGATTCGGACCGCCACCCAAAATCATAATCTTTTTCCCAACTAATGGTTCAATTTCATTCTCTTCATCATAAGTTGAATAACAATATGGAGTCTGTGCATCAAATTCAGCCGCACAGGTATCCACAACTTTATAGGAAGGGTGAACATGCTCGCTTTTTCGTAATTCTCGGATTTCCATCTCGGACTTAGACCACATTCGCCCAATTTGTTTATCAGAAAACCCATTTTGTTTTAATTGATGTAGAGATGCGGCATGCCGCGTCTCTACCAATAATTTAATTTGATGTAAAAACCATGGATCTATTTTGGTAATAGAAAATAATTCTTCTACTGATTTTCCTTCTATTAAAGCTTGTCGAACTTTTAACAATCTGAATGCAGTTCCATATCGCAATGTGGACATATCTAAAGCGCGTGCTCGACTCACATCTTGATCTCCATCCGCTATCGGTTTTGGCTCTAACCCATCCAATCCTACTTCTAGAGATCGAAATGCTTTTTGTAAACTTTCTCGGAATGTTCGCCCAATAGACATGGCTTCTCCCACACTTTGCATTTGGACGCCCAAATGTCCTGATGCAGTAGGAAATTTTTCAAAATCAAAACGGGGCACCTTCGTTACAATGTAATCAATGGTAGGTTCAAATGCAGCCAATGTTTTCCCTGTGATATCATTGGGAAGTTCATCCAATGTGTAACCTACTGCTAATTTTGCTGCTACTTTTGCAATGGGAAATCCCGTGGCTTTAGAAGCCAAAGCAGATGATCGACTTACTCGAGGATTCATTTCAATCACAATCATTCTACCATTTTCAGGATTTACAGCAAATTGAACATTAGAGCCACCCGTTTCCACGCCAATGGTTCGCAAACATTTTATTGACCAATTTCGCATTTGCTGATATTCTTTATCTGATAAAGTCATGGCTGGTGCAACGGTTACCGAGTCACCTGTATGGATGCCCATTGGATCAATGTTTTCAATGGAACAAATAATTATAGCGTTGTCCGCTTTATCTCGTACCACTTCCATTTCAAACTCTTTCCAACCCAAAAGCGATTCTTCCATAAGGACTTCATTACTCGGGCTTGCATTGAGTCCAATTTCGATTAATTCCTTAAATTCATCTCCATTATACGCTACCGAACCACCGGTGCCGCCCATTGTAAAGGATGGACGAATTATAATGGGAAATTGCATTTCTTCCAATAATGATTTTGCATCTTCCCATGAATGAACAAATCCGCCTTTTGCCGTATTGATCCCAACTTCATCCATCGCTTTTTTAAATCGCTCTCGATCTTCTGCTTTATCAATAGCATCTACCTGAGCACCAATCAATTGAACTTTGTATTTTTCAAGAATACCCATTTTGTGCAAATCCATCGTCAAATTAAGTGCAGTCTGTCCGCCCACAGTTGGCAAGATTGCATCCGGATGTTCTTTCTCAATAATAGCTGTTACATATTCAATGGTTAAGGGTTCAATATAGGTAGCATCCGCTAAATCTGGATCCGTCATTATGGTGGCAGGATTGGAGTTCACCAAAATCACACGATAACCCTCTTCCATTAATGCACGGGTGGCTTGAGTCCCCGAGTAATCAAATTCGCAGGCTTGGCCGATGACAATGGGTCCGGCGCCAATAATTAAAATCGATTTAATATCTGTTCGTTTAGGCATCTTATTCTGTATTCAAATGATTATGTTATAAGGTAACTAAAATATCAAATTCATTTCTTGAAAATTTTATCTTTCAGTCCTTTATTCAATTTATATTTGGAAAATGTTATAGATATTTTCCCGGCAAATTCATCTTTTTCCGGATCATACCCCGCTTTTTTTGCTATAGTTTCAAAATCACTTGTTCCAGAAGACGGGCCTCCAAATGAGTGTGGATTGTGCGTAACCCATTTGCTAATACCTTCAATCCCTAATCTAAATTCAGATATTCCGGGTACAAGTATTCCATCAATCTCAGTGTAAGTCGTTTCAAATGTGAATATTTTTTTTGAATTTAAAGAAACATCCACCTGATTAAGTGTCCAATGATCTACATCAATAAACACATCCATTTTAATTTTCAATAAGTCACTTTCATCTGTGGAAATTGGTATTTTTAACGAATCTTGATTTACAATTCCTGTAATTTTATAATAAGTTGTTTCATCTATTTTGGCTTCAGATATATCTATGATATTTTCAAACATATTAAAAAATTCATTGGGATTACCACCCATACCCGTGTTAGGTAAAATCGCAAATCCATCAGCTATAATTTTCATTTTATTCGGTTTTTTATAATACATCCGAATTTTTTTACGTGGCATTCGAAACCCGGTCATTTTTACGGATATTTTCATATCCACTCTATAATCATCAATTTGATCAAATTGAGCTAATACATTTTTTTGAATTTCTTCCAAACTAGGAACTTGCGCCCACACACCCGAGCAGATTAAACTTGCAAATAAAAACATAAATTTCATGTTTTAATATCCTTCTTTATAAAAACCACAGTAGCAATTTTAAAAAACACAATTGAGTGAAGAATAAGAATACTTGTTTTTTTAATGATACTTTTCCATGGAATTGGATCTTTAAAAGCATCTAACCACACATCAAAATAGCTGACAAAAATAAAAGGCTCTATATCTTCAAAAAAATCTAAAGGAATTGCAGTTATCATATATCCAATAATAATAAGAAACATGGTGCCGATTATTGGACCAACACTATTATTCGTCATTGCAGAAAACATAAAACAAAGTGTTGCTACCATCCACATTACAATAATCGCCAATGAAAACCCCAATACCATTCGGAGCCATGCTTCACCTTGCTCTAAAACTAATATGCCCTTATCAATCACAATCAAATCACCCACACCCAAAACCAAAGATCCGATTCCTAAACTCCAAAATGCACAAAAAATCAAAAGTGATGCCGTGTAGATATATGTAGCAATCAATTTGGAAACTAAAATTTTTAACCGACTAGTAGATCGAATAAGTGTAATTCTAAAAATTCCGCTGGCACCATCCGCTGCCACTGAATCTCCAGCTGCTAATGTAACTAAAAACGGAATATGGATCCAAAACGCATTCATAATAATATACGTTGCAAGCATGGAATTAAAGATAGAACCCACCATCATAAAAGACCCACTAAGCTGACTGGTATATTCAGAATTAATACTATCTTCACCAGCAGAAAATCCCCATAAAATAAGAGGCATCAATATTGAGATACCAATAAAACCTATATAACTCCGCCATCGTCCTGTTATCACTAAAAGTTCGTTATAAATTAGCCCAAGCATTAAAGAATATTCTCCATACCCACTTTGGATAAATACAAATCTTCTAAACTGGTTCTTGGAATTACAGCGGAGATTTGTATCTCGTTTTGAACTAACAATTGCACCAAGTCCGAAATATGATTTTTCTTTAAACTTACCCGCAACGTTTCATCTACAATCTGAGTTTGATACACCCAATCAATTGACTGCAATAGTGCGTATGCCTTGTCAAGTTGGGAAACGGATACTTCTGTTGTAATAACCCCAGCTTCAGTTAATAAGTCGTTCACTTCACCCGTCATAATCAATTTCCCCAGGCGAATCATAGCAACATGGGAACAAATTTTTTGAACTTCATCCAATAAATGACTTGAAATGAAAATGGTTATCCCTTCCGAAGATAAATCTTTAATAAGGTCTCGAACATCTTTCATTCCTTGGGGGTCTAATCCATTGGTTGGCTCATCCAAAATTAACAATTTTGGGTTAGACAAAAGTGCTTGAGCAATCCCCAATCTTTGCTTCATTCCTTGGGAATATGTTTTTACTTTATCTTCCCCACGATTTTTCAAACCGGTTTTATCTAAAACATAGTTTATCCTGGAAAAATCTATGCCATCCATCCGCGCCAACATTTCTAAATTCGTTTTGGCTGAAAGATGTTTATAAAAATCAGCCTTTTCAATTAATGCACCTACACTCCCCAAAGCCTTATGATGATTTTTCTGAACAGATTTTCCCTGAATAAAAACTTCCCCTTCATCGGGTCGGATTAAATCTGTCATCATACGAATGGTTGTAGATTTTCCGCTACCATTTGGTCCTAAAAACCCGAAGACAGATCCTTCAGGAATTTCTAACGATAAATTCTCAACAGCTTTTCTTGTTCCAAATGATTTTGACAGATTTTTTATTTCTAAAATCATTTTCTCATCATACCTATAAAACGCTCAAATAGATATCGACTATCATGGGGACCTGGGCTTGACTCTGGATGATATTGCACTGAAAAAGCGCGCAATTCATCACATCGGATTCCGGCAGATGTATTATCGTTTAAGTTTACATGAGTCGGACTCACGTTTGATGGAAGCGAATCCAAATCCACCGCAAAACCATGATTTTGACTTGTGATTTCTATTTTTCCAGTATTCAAATTTTTTACAGGATGATTAATCCCTCTGTGACCAAATTTTAATTTGAATGTTTTTGCACCTAAAGCGAGAGCTAATATTTGATGTCCAAGGCAAATACCAAAAATAGGTTTTTTCCCTAACAATTCTTTTACAGTATTAATTCCATATTTTACTGCATCTGGATCACCGGGTCCATTGCTTAAAAATACACCGTCAGGATTGAAGTTCAATATTTCTCTTGATGTTACATTTGCAGGAAAAACAGTTATATCACAAGCATAGCTTTCTAATAATCGAAGTATATTTGATTTAATGCCAAAATCAATGGCAGCTATTTTGTATGGATAGTTTTTTCTTTTTGTGTAATGATAAAAATTATCACAACTCACTTCTTTAGCTAAATCTTGACCTGACATGCTTGACACTTGTGATAATTTTTCCTTAAGGCTCTCTAAATTTGAATCAAGAGTGGATATAATTCCATTCATAGCGCCATGATTCCTGATATGTCGCGTTAAGGCTCGCGTATCAATTGCTTGGATTCCAACGATGTTTTGTTCTTTTAGATAATCCCCAATAGATTGGGTTGACTGCCAATTGGATGGCGTGATGGTTTCTTCCTTAATAACAAATCCCGCAACTTGAATGCGATCTGATTCTATATCTTCTAGATTCACGCCGTAATTCCCAATATGTGGCGAAGTCATGGTAACAATTTGTCGACAATAAGATGGATCAGTCAAAATTTCCTGATAACCAGTCATGCCTGTATTAAAACAAACTTCACCAATGGTTTCTCCATCAGATCCAAAATTCTTACCATAAAAAAAACGGCCATCTTGTAATAAAAGGATGGCCGTTTTAGAAATTTCCATGCTGGAATTTCACAGGTTTTTTTTGAAATCCAAACCTTGTTCAGGCGGAATTATAAATTTATTTAAGTAAAACAAGAACTTTACAATTAGTGAGAAGTCCAAACTTTTTTTCTACATTTCGAATTCGTTCAGCATCCAGATTTGAGATTTTTAAATTCACGTCATCATTACTAGAAACTGCTTCAACTAATAACGGATTATTTCCTACGCGACGTCGAACATTGTCATCTTCTACTGAATGGGCATAACCTATCGGGCCACGATTTACTGAGCGAGATCGTGTATAATGACGAGGTCCATAAACTAATTTTTCATTTTCATTAAATACTTTTGGAACCATAGCTGGAATATGATAAATATTTCTAGCATCAATAATGATTCCTGAAGTGCGTTCACTTTTCGGCGTTGAAGCGCGCGTCATAAGATAGGTAGACTGTGCTATCGTTTCGCTCATATATCCACCAGCATCAACCATTATTTCCGCCAAACCAGACATCTTAATCACCAATGCAATTGCGACTTCATTCTGTTCAAGATATTCAATTGCACCCTGTTGAAAGGCACTGCCAACCAATGTTTCAATACGGCTTTCTATCATTCGATCATTTGTCATAAGTTCGCCAACTGTTCGACTATCGAAGTTTACAATTTTTATCAAATCTAAAAGATTTTCCCTAGCACGAGCACGCGCTTCTCCTTTAGATAATTTCAGGTTTTTTTCAATAACTTGAAAATCTCCTTCAGATGTTTTTCGTGCGGTAACAATTGCTGTGCCTCTCGCAACGATTACCCGATTTGCATAATCAATGAATCCATAATCAGTACGTACTACGGATGATCGAGGAGCATCAATTGCTAGTAAACTAGTAATGAAAATTAAGTATGTGATTAGATGTTTGAGCATATAGCCTCTTGATAGTAAGAGAAAATAACATATTTGACTAGAGCAGTGCAACTCCCCATAAGATAAAATATATATGTAATTTCAGTTTCATGAGACACCACTTTAAGATTCTTTTTTTCCTGCTAGTCCTTATTTTGACTTCATGTGTTGAAAATCGAATATTCATTCATCTTCAACCAAATGGACAAACATATTTTATGTTTAATAGCAAAGGCGATTCAATCGATATCTATAATCAGGATTTTTTACATCCTCAGGCATTATCTCAATGGGTAACATCAACAAAGGTCATTGAGATTGATAATGAAAAAAATTGGGTCATGTCTACAGAAGGTATCCTTAAAGATTCATCCATTTTATTTTTCAAGAAGGATAAACTTCCACTTGGTTATTCATTTACTAGGTCAACAAATAAATCTTGGTATAAAACAGAATATGAATTTTCACTTTCCCTTGGTGGACGAAAAATTAAAAATGAATTTCCAAAATTATATGACGCAATAAAAAATGAAAAGACAGATTCTCTGTATTGGCTCCCCGAAGCACTTACAGTATTAATGCAAAAAGGGTTGAATGATATTTCATCACATTCATTATCCCAAAAACAAAAAGTACGAAATCAAAGATTTGTAAATCATTTACGAAATTCATTTGCTCGAGTGACAACAATGAAAGATTTAAAATTAATTCAAAATAATCGTGTCGCATATTTAACAAAATTATTAAAGCCATTTGATGTTGAACCAAATTTTCCATCGGAATTGGCATCTGCAATGTTGTACCATGAAAAAATTCTTCAATCAACTTTGGATTTAAATGATGATACATTTATTCTAAAAGTCATTATGCCAGGAAAACCCATTTTTACCAACGCTGTTGAAATCATTGCTGATACTTTAATTTGGAATTTCGGTATAGATTCTCTTCTGTCAGATTCATTTAAATTGAATGGAAAATCCGTGATCTATACTACAGATCGGTTTCAAAAAACCTTAATTTCTATCGGATTACTTACCCTTGTTTTTATAGGAATTCTTATAAAGAGAAAAAATTAATTGCAATGATAAAACAGCTTATACCATTTATTTTTTTACAAATATTATTTTCGAATACACCCAAATATGATGATGCTCAAATTTCTGGCATGCTAAAGAATTATTTCCTTTCAACCGAAAATGCTCCTACACTAATTGGACAACGGTTTTATTTGAATCGCGGAGAAATGACTTTTCAATTAGAAATTGAATCAACAATTGAAGATGTAAATGATGCATTATTGTTTAGTTTTAATGCGGTAAGTCGATTTACTAATATTTCAAAAACTATTTTTACCCATTCTATACTCGTCATGCATTTTGGAGAAAATGCGTACCCTACTATTGCAAAAACAGAAATTGAATGTTCAAAAGATTTTTTTGTCCGAGGAAATATTAAAGAAGACAAGTGGCGAAAAAACTGTCTTACAATTGGAGGAAATTAAATGGAGAGATCAATGAAGAAACTACATCATTATTTAGGAGTAGAGCTCAATCAACAAACGTGGACCCTATTGGAAAACAAAAAAAGAGAACCCCAAGATGATAACCGTATGATTGCTTTTGCAAAAGCATCTTTATATCACTGGGAGCGGTCTTCCGAATTTCAGCCTTTAAATCAACAACGCGGTGAATGGATGATTTCTCACGTTTATTCCGTATTAGGCAAAAGTGAAAATGCTTTGTCCCATGCAAAAAAGTGTTGGAATCTTACAGAGTCTTTAAAACTCGAGGGGTTTGATCTGGCTTATGCCTACGAGGCTCTTGCTCGAGCATATGGAGCAGCCGGAAATTCAATAAAATTAAATGAGTATTTTTTAAAAGCAAAATCAAGTGCCGAAAAAATTGACGAAAAAGATAACCGAGATTTATTTATTTCTGATCTAAATAGCGAGCCTTGGTTTGAATGCTTGAAACTGGATGAATAAAAAAATGCTTAAATCATTTTTATTAGTAATTATCAACAAGTTAGGTAAGCTATGTTAAAAATTGTTTTTTTCATTCCCTTTTTGCTATTTGCCCAAATTGAAAATCAGGTGAGGGACGATAATCCATCTTTATTTAGAAATCAACGAATTTATCATGCTCCACCAAAACCGCTTTTCAAAGGGCGTTCACATAATTTGGATTTTATTACAAATATTCCAAAAGATTCTGTAGAGTCAGCCATCATTTTTTTTAAAACTGACTCGGTAAAATATTATCAAGAATATGCTCTAAAAGGAGTACATGGCTTATATCGTTTTAAGTATGATCCTAAACTATTTCCCGGTTCTTATCTTCAATATTACTTTGTAATTAAATCCGGAAATACAATTTATGGATCGCCACTAGACTCTACAGGAGCAATTTTCCCAATAAATAAACTATTGATCGATCCTGTACAACACTTTAAACAAAAAGCACGATTAAACCAATGACCCCTGAGAAACGCATTAATGAACTCAAGAATACAATCAACGATCACAATTATCGTTACTATGCTTTAGATAATCCTGCCGTTTCAGATGGAGAGTATGATATACTTCTTCGTGAATTAGAAATATTAGAGACAAAAAACCCATCACTAATCACATCTGATTCTCCAACTCAGCGAGTGGGAACAAGTCCTATCTCTGAATTTGGAACCATTAAGCATAGTATTCCCATGTTATCTCTGGCCAATGCAATGAACCAAGATGAGCTGGTTACTTTTAATCAACGAATTCAAAAAGGATTGGAAAAAGATTCTATCACCTATGTGGCTGAACCAAAATTAGATGGTCTCGGTGTTGAACTTGTTTATAAATTTGGGAAATTTATTCATGGTTCCACGAGAGGAGATGGAATTACAGGTGAAAATATTACCCATAATTTAAAAACCATTTTTGGCATTCCTCTCTCATTACGGTCAGATCAAATACCCCCACCATCACTATTAGAAGTTCGTGGTGAAGTTTTTATTCGAAAAGAAGATTTCTCTATTTTAAATAAAAAACAAGAATCCAATGGAAAACCTATTTTTGCAAATCCCAGAAATGCGGCGGCTGGTAGTCTCAGGCAACTTGATCCAGTCATCACAGCTGAACGACCACTTTCAATCTACTGCTATGAAGTTGGAACCATTGATGGTCTATCGTTTTTAGATCATATTTCATTTTTGGAAGCATTAAAAAAATGGGGATTACCTGTGAATCCACTTATTCAAACTGTTACAGGTGCGGAAGGGCTGACGAAATATCACCAAAGATTAGAAAGGAAACGAATTAGTATTCCTTATGAAATTGACGGAACAGTATTTAAGGTCAATAATTATAATGAACGTGAAGATTTAGGAACTCGAAGTCGATCACCTCGGTGGGCAATTGCTGGAAAATTCAAAGCACAACAAGCCACAACAGTTATTCATCATATTGATATTCAAGTAGGAAGAACGGGTGCATTAACCCCTGTCGCTAAGTTAGAACCTGTTTATATTGCTGGAGTTACCGTCACAAATGCTACGCTTCATAATCAAGATGAAATTGACCGAAAAGATATCCGTATTGGTGATACAATTTTAATTGAAAGAGCGGGCGATGTTATTCCAAAAGTAGTGAAAGTTATTATGGAAAAACGACCTAATTCAACTATTCCATTTCATATTCCACATTTTTGTCCCATTTGTAATCATAAAGCACATCGACCAGAAGGTGAAGCAATTTTACGGTGTGGTAATATTTCATGTCCTAGACAAATTAAAGGCCGTATTATACATTTCGCATCCAAACTTGCATTAGACATTGATGGACTTGGCGAAAAAATTGTAGATCAATTGGTAGACGAAAAAATCCTTAATAGTATTGACGATCTTTTCATTTTGGAACATGAAACATTAGAGAAACTGGATCGGCTTGGCGACAAATCTTCAAAAAATCTAATCGATTCTATTTCTAAATCAAAGAATACAACATTTGCTCGGTTTATTTATGCGTTGGGAATTCGAAATGTAGGAGAGCATACCGCAAAGGTATTAGAAAAACATTATACAGGGGACTTAGAGAAATTCCAAAATTCAACAATTGAAGAGCTGGAAACCATTGATGAGATTGGTCCAATTGTTGCAGAAACAATTGTGCAATTTTGGTCCAATAGCTCTAATCATATACTAGTCCAAAATTGTTTAGATAGAAATCTAAAATTTGCTAAAATAGAATTTCAAGATTATCAACCTTTTGCTGGCCAAACTTTTGTCTTCACAGGATCATTAGAAAAACTCACTAGAAAAGACGCTAAAGAAATGGTAAATAATTTAGGAGGTAAGTCCTCCAGTTCTGTGAGTAAAAAAACGGATTTTGTTGTAGCGGGTCCCGGTGCTGGATCCAAATTAAAAAAAGCAAAAGAATTAGGTGTAAGCGTTTTAAGTGAAGAAGAATTTTTAGAAAAGGTCAATCATGCTTAACTCACAAAGAATCCAATTATATCGGAAATTATTATTTTTAGGATTTCTTCTATCCACATCTTTTAGTCAAAATTTTGCGATTGTAAAAATAGCCGATGTTCCAGCCAAAGCAATATATCTCACCCAACCCAAAGGAGATGATTCCAGATTATTTGTTGTGAATCAGAAAGGACTTATCTATATCATTAAAAATGGAAAAACGGTTAATAAACCTTTTCTTGATATTTCGGATCGAGTTCATGGCTCTTTAATTCCTGGAAGTGAAGAAGGGTTGCTTGGAATGGCTTTTCATCCAAATTATTTTGAAAATGGTTTTTTTTACGTCAATTATGTCAATAAAAATGATACATCAATCGTGGCTAGATTTTCAGTCACAGATAATCCTGAATATGCTGATCAAAATTCTGAATTAATTCTTCTAAAAATAGCACAGCCATTTGGAAATCATAATGGCGGACACCTTATTTTTGGTCCAAAGGATGGTATGCTATATATTGGATTTGGAGATGGTGGAAAATGGGGTGATCCATTTAATAATGCTCAAAATCAAAATACCCTTTTAGGGAAAATTTTACGAATAGATGTAAATCGCGGTAATCCTTATGCTATTCCACCTGATAATCCATTCGTAGGTCAAAAAGACAAGAAATCCGAAATATTTTGTTATGGCCTTCGAAATCCATGGCGATTTTCATTTGACCGATTAACCAATGACCTTGTTATAGGTGACGTCGGGCAAAACCTTTGGGAAGAAGTAAATTGGAATACTTGGGAAGAATCCAATGGCGCAAACTATGGCTGGCGCATTATGGAAGCCGACCACTGTTATAACCCAGAACAACTATGTGATACAACTGGGCTGATGAAACCAATACATGAATATCCTAATAATGCGAACTATATGAAAATACTCATAGGCATGGATGAAGCAGAAGCAACAGGTTGCTCGGTAACAGGCGGATATGTTTATAGAGGAACAAGTCTTCCGAACTTACAAGGTGCCTATATTTTTGGAGACTATTGCACAGGGCGAATATGGGCATTTCAAAAAAAGAATAATCAAATTACCAATTTTATGAATATTCGCACCTCTTTAAAAAAAACCAGTAAAGACCTGCCATTATTTATTTCATCTTTTGGAGAAGATAATTCGGGTGAACTATATGTTGTGGATTATTTAGGTGCTATCTATAAATTTGTCCCTTATTAACGTATGAGAAAAGACATGATGAAAATAGAAGATGTGGTTGGGGATTTAATATTAATTGTCCTGGATAACCACGAACCCTTAAAAAAAATCGGCATTGACGAAGATAAATTATTCGTACAGGTCAACGGATATGACGAATTTGGAATGTGGATTAGTCATCCTAAATTTTCAGTTCCAAATGTCACAGGTAAAGGAAAAGCTAAAACAAAAAAAGTAGAAGCATCTATCATGATCCCTTGGGGTTTTATAGTTTCTATTGCCCATTTTCCTGGTGCAGACGGCTTTGATTTCCCGAGCCCATTCGAACACCATATTGGCTTCGAATAAACCCCATGTCAATTCCCGCCATTGAAGTTTCAGGATTAACTAAGTCCTATGGGGATGTTCAGGCGCTTCGTGGCGTGGATATCACGATTCAAAAAGGAGAGTTTTTTGGATTACTTGGTCCAAATGGCGCTGGAAAAACAACATTAATTAATATCCTCACCGGGCTCGTTTTTCGAGACAATGGTACTACAAATGTCTTTGGAAAAGATACCGTAAAAAACTACAGATTCACTCGTTCTAAAATTGGGATTGCCGCACAAGAACTTTCAGTAGATTGGTTTTTCCCTATTGAAAAACTGCTTTTTTTCCAAGCTGGTTATTATGGACTCAAACCAGCAGAAGCCAAACCAAAAATTAATGATTTACTCGAGCGATTAGGTTTATCTGAAAAACGTGAGTCTCGATTGCGTCAACTATCCGGAGGAATGAAACGCCGATTTCAATTAGCAAAGGCTTTAGTTCATGATCCTGAAATAATTATTTTAGATGAACCAACTGCCGGTGTAGATGTAGAACTTCGACGAGACCTCTGGGACTATCTTAGAGATATGCATTCCGGGGGAAAAACCATCTTACTTACAACTCATTATATTGAAGAAGCAGAAATGCTCTGTGAAAATGTTGCCATTATTAATAAAGGTAAAATATTAAAAGAAGGATCCCCAAAAAATCTGACAGATGAACTTGGCAAAGCAGGAATTACTGTACAACTAGGGAAAATTGAAAATGCCGATGAATCATATCTTTCAGAATTCACATATACTCGTGAAGAAAACAGATATCATTTTTCTGTAAAAAATCCCGACTCAGCAATGCCTCAAATAATTCAACAATTATCTAAAACAGATGTACAGATTCAAAGTATAGAATGCAATGTATCTTCCTTGGAAGATGTCTTCTTGAATTTGACCGGAAAAGGGATAAACGAATGAATTGGATTGGTCTCAGTACTTTAATTCAGCGGGAAGTGGGACGTTTTTTTTCTGTATATAGACAAACAGTTTTACCTGGACTAATTTCATCTGGATTGTATATAACTGTTTTTGGTTTTACTCTAGAACAACGTATTTCTGATATACAGGGTGTCCCTTATACCTTATTCATTTTGCCTGGACTCATCATGATGAATACCCTAACCAATGCAACATCCAATACAGCATCATCCATGCTTCAAATGAAACTCCTTCAACAATTACCTGATTTATTAACAGCACCATTATCTGGAGCAGAGATTGCACTCGCATACATTATTGGTGGAACAGTTCGAGGAGTTGTCAATGGAGTTTTAGTCTTATTACTTGGTGTTCTTTTAATTGGATTGCCTGTAATGAATGTAATGGGAACAATTGGATTCATCTTTTTAGTTTCTTGGGCATTTGCGAGTATGGGACTTTTATTAGGTCAACTTGCGGAAAGCTGGGATCAGCTAGCCATGATGCAGAATTTTTTCTTAACCCCATTAAGCTTTCTTGGTGGCATTTTTTATTCTATTAATATGTTACCAGAATGGGCACAAAAATTAAGTTACATCAATCCTATTTATTATATGATTAACGGTATTCGTTATACCATTCTAGGTATTAGTAACTCCTCAATTAGCACTAGTTTTTGGATGGCAATCTTTTTGACAGCACTTTTCACCACCACCGCCATTCTACTTATGCAAAGCGGGAAAAAGATTAAAGAATAATGAAATACTTTATTCCCATTATTTTTTTTTCAGTGATTCTTGCCCACGATTCTGAATCAGAAAATATAGGGTGGAGGCAGTATTCCCGTTTAGGAATTGTTCGAGCAAGCTCTAACTCTGTAGGGCTTGCAAGCTATGCTCGACTAAAAAGAACCACTTCGTATACATTCCATGATTTTCGTTTTTATGGCCACTTTTTTGATCAAAATCAGGAAATTAAAATTCGACAAAAAACAAGTAGACGTTTCATGTCAATTGAAAGATTATATACATTTAATACTCTCATCTATGAAAAAAATACATTCATTGATGTAAATTTACGATACCATTTCAATCAAGGTTTTGGATGGCTATTCCAAAATTCAGACACAGGGAATATGACATTAGAAATGGGATTTGCTTTTGATAATTCTGACTATCTAAACTCAGTACAAAAAACATCCTATGCTAAAACCGGATTTACTTCGGATCGAGATTTCACTCGATTCAAAACAAAAATTGAAATTAATTATTTTCATCAAGTGAGCAAATTGGTTAATAATATAGATTTTTCTAGAATGCAATTGGTTGGAGAAATTCAACTGGCAATTCAAAATAAAATAGCTGTTATTTTCGGACTTACCCAAGACTTATCTACCGGTGAGTCTTATACCGATGAGACAGCTTCTGTGTTTTTTACTCTTGCTTATAATCAACCCTTAGAGTGGGATTTATAATGAAATATAAATTTTTATTCTTCATATTTATTATCGCTTTACCCTCAGCCCAAAAATTAGATGATGACTTAACGCTTGAAAAGAAAGCTCTAATGATTCTACCTGCTTCAACTGGTAAATATGAAGAAATTACCGACAAAGTCCTTTCTATCCTTTCTGAACAAGCGAGTGCCGTAGGGCGATTTGAAGTGATTGATAGAAATCTTATTGATCAACTCCTTGAAGAACAAAAGTTTCAATTATCTGGAATGGTGAGCGATAATCAAATTGGAGAATTGGGCGAACTGGCTTCTGCTGAAGAAGCTTTAATTGTCGATATTGTTCACTTTGGTCAAAAAGGTGTTCCCAAAGAAAAGGACGATAAAGATGATAAAGATGATAAAGATGAAACTTTATTTTCATGGGTCGTAAAAAAAACCGTTACAGTTGCACTAGATAATACAAGTAGTCAAAAAGAAAAAAGGCAATTAGAATTAGAAAATAATATTAGAACTATACTTAAAGCCAATGTCCGGTTAGTGAATGTAGAAACAGGTGTCACTAAAAATTCCTTTAATCTAAATGCTGTTTATATAGGCGGAAATCATGATGCTTCTTTAGAAAGGGCGCTCTCATTTATTGAGTATCAAATGAGACTAAAATTAAAAGAGCTATATACAATTACCAGTGAAATCATTGAAGTTAATGGCGCTTATATTTCAATTTTTTCTGGAGAAAATCTGGGGTTACAAATTGGAGATTATTTTGAAATTTCTTCAAAAGATAGACAAAAAACCTATAAAGGAAAAACAATAAATTTACCCGGAAAAACCCGAGGACTTGCTCGTATTACTGAAGTGGGTCTCGATGCTAGTAAGGCTAAAATCATTCGAAAATGGCACAAGGTAAAAGAAGGTCATAAAGCTTATGAAATGTTAACCAATCCAATTATTGTTGATTTAAGTTTTTCATACAGCGAAGAAAATCGATATGATTTAACCGGGAAATATTTATTTAATACTTTTAATACTTTTTCCGGAAGTCTCAATGGATCAATAGGCCTTATTTCTGATTCAAGACACGATATGGATTTTTACGGTGGAATCGGCCCATCATTTAATTTCAACTTACTATCCGGATTTGGAACTTCATTTTACTCATCATTGGAAATACCTTTTATAATTGTATCTAGAATTGACGATGATGATAATTTGGTTACTTCCGGTTCTATTTTACCCAGTATTGGATTGAACGTTGGAATACAAATTGGGAAACACCAAGATCTCATTTTTTCATTCAATAACGTTTTTCTAAATAATAAATCTAAATGGACACATACAGTTAAAACGGGTGAACAAGATGATAATGGAAACGATAAAACAAAACAAGAACCAGCAATTTGGATTGAAGAGGCACCGACCATCGATGCAACTGGATTATTCTTTTCTATCTCTTTAAGGCATTATTGGTTTTAAGTCCAATAGTCAGGTAATATGTTAATCAATTCAAAAATAACAATAGCATTGGATGCCATGGGAGGAGACCAAGGTTTAGAGCCCAATGTAAAAGGCGCCATCATCGCCGCTAATTCTAACCCAGTCCGTATTTTGTTAGTAGGAGATCAAATAGAATTAAAGAAAGCGCTTGAAAAAAAATCGTATCCAAATGGTTCGTTAGAAATAATTCATGCACCGGAATTCATTGGAATGGATGAATCTCCAAGAGAATCCCTCGAAAAAAAGCCCGGAGCATCCATCCTGGTCGCCGCTCAATTAGTGCATGAAGGAAAAGCCGACGCTTTGGTATCGGCTGGCAGTACAGGCGCAGTCGTATTGGCTGCAGCAAAATTCCTTACCAGAATTCAAGGCATCAGACGTACGGCCATTGCAACGGTTTACCCTACATTAAACGAATTTAAAAATGACGACCATCTTGCTTTAATGCTAGATGTAGGGGCAAGTGTAAAATGTGAAGCGGAAGAGCTGGTTCAATTTGCCATCATGGGTGCTGCCTATGTAGAAAATGTTAGGGGAGTTGAAAATCCTTCAGTTGCTTTACTCAATATAGGAGAGGAAGCCACAAAAGGTGGTGAAAAAATGAAAACCACATACCAATTATTAAAAAATACATCTCATTTAAATTTTTCAGGAAACGTTGAAGGAAAGGATATTTTACGCGGAATTGTGGATGTTGTGGTGACCGAGGGATTCGTAGGAAACATCGTCATAAAAACACTTGAAGGAGCAGCCAAAAGTTTAGGCCAACTAACAAAAATGGCCTGGCGCGCTAAAATAGGATGGAAGCTTGGACTATTCTTTTTAAGAAAAGGATTAACGTTATTAAAAGAAATAACGGATTATGCAGAATATGGCGGTGCACCACTATTAGGATTTGAAAAAATGGTGATTCTTGCACATGGACGCTCCAACGGAAAGGCAATATCCAATGCGATCAAAGTAGCAAGCAAGTGCGTAAGGGACGATGTTTGTGGTAAAATTGAAAAACGGATCCAAAATTTTGAAAGCCAACCCCTGCTAGAATACCAAAGACTGGGTAAAGAATTTTAATTCACCTTTTCACTTTATTTGCTTATAAGAGGTGGTTCAAAAAAGGCCAATACATTCCCATCTAAATCTTCAAATGCTCCCCAAAATCCAATGTCTTCCGTAACAATTGTTCTAGGAACCATAATAAACCCACCAGCTTCTTCCACTCGTTTTAAATAAGAATCAATCCCGGTACTACCATCAAAATAGAGCATAACGCCACTGTGCTCGGGAGCTTCATATCCTTCTTCTTCTACTAAAGCACCATTTACACCTTCATCAGGGAAAACACCCATGGCGGGAAAATCGTCCATGTTCATAATTCTAATTTCTGTTTCTAAAACATGATTATAAAATTTAATACTTCTTTTAAGATTAGCCACATTGATCTCAAACCACGTAATTGTATTTTTCATTTCTTTTCCTAAAATGGATTAATGAGCGTCATTTGGAAATACGGGTGAGGACCAAAATCAACTTTTTCATCTTTTTTCAAATTAACATATTTTTTCCAATCGTCTCCCCACTCAACTGGTGTCTGAGCCCACCCAAAACTAAAAATAAATAAAGGTGATTTTGCCAATGATAATGCAAATCTGAATTCCGCACCCGTTGTAAAAATCATTTTCTGTTTATTATCACCTTCATCCCAGGCATTTCCAAAATCAGAAATCAGTGCAATAGTCGGATATCCCAATTGAAAAATTTTCAATAAATCCACAACATCAATGGGTGCTACGGGCGCTCTAAGTTCAACGGTTCCCATAAATGCTTGATCACCCTTTCTAGCTCCTGAGAACCCTCGTGGACTCATGTATTCTCTTCCAGGTGTAAATGAACCTGCAATATAATAGTTTGGAATATCAAAGATTCCCAATTGATCTTGTGAAAATGGTTTCCCTGTTAATTTTTCATACCGACCTCTAATATAAAATGATAATGGGCCCGTCTTCTGATTCGTAAATATATCTAAATTAGTTTTATTGTAATCCTTATTACCCCAAATCACTGTTGTTACAATATCATGATTTATGCTCAAGCCAAATCCTTGATTTGGAGCGAACATATTTCGTTTATGATTTCTTTGATTTTTGAAAGAATAATTTAAGGATATTTTCCCTTCCTTTCCGCTTTCAGGAAGAAGGAATACATCTAAAGAATCAGTAAAATCTGTCGCGATTCTATCCATTAAGCCCAATGCAAAACCAATGGAATGATTCGCATTTCTAGACTTTCCAAAGTTATAAGGCATTTTCCACCATAGAGATGCACCATTAAATAACTCTAGGAGTGGTATTTGATTACGATTATAAAATTGAAATGTAAAAAAGAAATCTTTGTAATAATTTATTCCCCACGAACCACCCAAGGGAAATCCTGTATTATTTAAATATTGAAACATTGAAGCATGGACTGAATCAAAATCAGTATAGTAAAGTCCGGTAATTAAATGGCGCCCCATCCCGTCTGTAAAAGCTGTATTTAAAAAAAGACTCTCATCATCGGGCAATACTAATGTTCCTAAATGGGAAATATGTTTATAAAACTTGTAAGGTATTTCTTGATTGATTGTTACATCTAATTTAGGGTTAATATTTTCCAAAGGATTATCTGGAGCCTTGGTTCGCCATGAAGAAAATGCCGGGTTCATTTTTAGATCAACTTTATTAGCAATTCTGGATGGATCAATATCAACCACTCTAGATGAATCGACAGTCTTTAAAGTCATAGCAGTGATAGATGATGATTCGTAATTCCAATGTGATCCTACGATTATATCTCCAATATCTGTGTTTTGGATGGTTTCACCTGTTTTAATATTATAGGTAAAAAGATTAGGTGTATAATCATAAAGCCCAGTATAGGATATATTTTCGCCATCAGGATGCCAAATTGGAGAATAATCTCCTTCATTGCTTTCTATTATTTGCTTCACTCGCCCATTTTTTAAATCAATAATATGCAAATCCATCAAACCGTCAGGGTCGGATTGTGCGAATGCGATCGATTTTCCATTTGGGCTCCACATAGGCGTAATGACCTGAGTATCACCTTCATTCATCGTTAAGGACGTTATATCGGTTCCATCAGAGTTCATGGTATAAAGTTGGGTCGTAGAATTTTCATGGGCTACAAAAACAATCTTATTTCCATCAGGAGAAAACTTAGGATGATTGGCTCGCATAGATGATGTGAGTATTGTTTTTTTATTGGAGTCTATATCCAATTTCCAAATATCAAAGAGAATGGATTGATTTTTACCATAACGATATTTTGGATATACAATGGATTTTCCATCTGGAGATACATCTAGGTTTTGAATTAGTTCACCGAATACACCATGATCATATTCCTTAATCTTCCATTTGGGTTTAACCTTTTTAGGCTTCTTACCTTTTTTTTCAGCTTTTTTAATCCGCCCTTTCCGTTCTTTTCTTTCTTTGGCTGTATCTCGCGTTGCAACCACTAAAGATAAATCACCTTGACCTTTTGATAATTGACCAATCATTGCCACCCGTAACGTATCAGTAAAATAATCAAAAGCGGCCATTCGTTTCAATGGAAGCTTATGAACTTTCCCCACATCTTCAACTCGCTCTTTCTGAGCTCGTTGACCAAAAAAAAACGTATTCATGTGGCGACGCCAATCTTCATTGAATTGTTTCAGTTTTATGCCTGTGTGCTTTTTAAATGATTCCTTAAAGTCTAATAATCCGGCTTTATTTCTATGACTTAAAATTTTAACAATTGTTGAATCTCCAAAGCGATCTGCTAGATAAAGACTTTTAGAAAACCCATCATTATGAGGATCTTGAATTTTATGTACTGTGTTTTTTATAACATGGCCTTTATGAGAAATGTCATAACGAAAAGGTCGCCATTTTTCAGTATAGTATTCAGCAATCCCTTCCACAATCCAACCAGGAACTCCTGCTACCATACTATTCATCGGGTCTGGTAACCACGTCTTAATTGTATTAAAATAAACTAAATGTTGGAGTTCATGGGCTAAAACGGTTCGAAGCCATTTTTCATCACCAACCCAAAGAGCGGCATCATTTTGATCAACCCAAATCACAGTATGATTACTTGGCATTGCAAAACCATTCAATATTTCATCTTCTGATGTAAATACAATATCGAGACGAGGAAGCGTATCTAGCCCCATTTGCTTCATAAGCATTGGGCGAACTTGTTCTGCTATGGATGCGCCCTGTACTGCAATTTCACGAATGCTTTCGTGGTAATGAATATCAAAATGATCTGTTTCCATGGTGTGCCATTTAAGTTCAGGATGTGATCTACCACTCATCATCCAGGCACCAGTGGCATGAAGTAAACTAATGGTCAATATAAGACTGGTGAAAAAATATTTCATAGGGATTCCTTTTCTTTTTGGAAAAGCCCCAGCATTTCCAAATCTATTTCTAATTGTTCAATGGTTTTAAAATGGATGCCTGTAAAACCTTCTTTGATTGCTGAATGTATATTCTCTTCCAAATCGTCAATAAAAATTGAGTCTTTAGGGCATGTATCAGCTAACTGGGCTGCAGTAATATAAATCTCTTTATCGGGTTTTCGTAATCCTACATCAAATGAATATACTGTTCCATGAACTAACTGTGGAAATGTGTAGCGCTGTTCAATCTCATCTCGAATATGTTGTGGATTGGTGTTAGATAATAACCAAATAGAATAGGTCTCTCTTAATTTTCTAAGAAGTTTTACTGTCTCTTTTTCTTCTCCCAATAGCAATTTCCAGGCACGCCAAAAATCTACTTCTTTCAGGCAACAAGGTTGAGGTAATGAATCTTTAACAGCTAAATACCATTCTGTATTTGTGAGATTACCCTTTTCATATTCATCATGGGCAATCACAGGAAATCGATCCCGAATTTCTTCTACCGATATATCTGTGCAATCGCTTAAATATTGGAATGTTTTTTCAGGGTGAATATTTATCAAAACACCACCAATATCAAAAAATATAGTTTTTATCATTTCACCACTCAAATGGGCCATCCACTACTTTCCAGAAATAAAAGGACACTACAGTTCGAAATGGTTTCCACTGTTTGGCTCTTTGATTCATTTCTTTTGGTGTTGGTAATTTGTTTAATTTAAAATACTGTTGAAACCCTTTTTGAACACCTAAGTCGCCAATCGGAAAAACATCTGGTCGATTTAAGGTAAACATAAGAAACATTTGTGCAGTCCAAGGTCCCACACCTTTGATGGTAAGGAGTTGTTCCATGATTTCTTCATCAGAAAGGTTATCTAAATTTTTATAATCAACAGTTCCATCTAAAAAAGCTTGAGAAATATTTTTTATATAATTTGCTTTGGCATTTGAAAGCCCTACTGACCGTAAAATTTTATGCTCGGTATTTAATACATCATTTGGAGACGGATAATCTTTCCCTGAGTAAAGTGCAACAAATCTATCTGAAATCGTTTTAGCTGCTTTACCGCTTAATTGCTGATAAATAATTGCGCGAGTTAAAGATTTAAAATAATCCGTTTCTGGATATAAATCATCTATCTTAAATGCATCCAAAAGGGTTACCAATTCAGGATCTAATATTTTTAAAGCAGAAACTGCTTTTTGAATCGATAATTTTTTAGGTTTTTTCACAGACATAAATTTGCATCCCACTTTCTTCATCCATGGGTGAGCCATCATAATCGCCCATTTTTTCTTTGATTCTTAGCCCCGAATCACTCAATAAAATATCCATAACATGCGGATAAAACATTCGCATCTTAAATTGGTATTCTTCAGTCTCCAGATTTCCATCTCGTTCTAAGCGCCAGGTTAAGTGATTCACGTGTGTTTCATCATTAAAATCATTTGTTTCCATAATCCTGCATTGTTTACCTTCAAAATCAAATAATGACGTAGCTGGATAAAGCTTCCCTTTTTCACGATATAAAAATGATGGATCCGGTTTAAAAATAGAAACTAAAAATGTACCATCATTCATTAAATGATTCTGAATGGATTGAAGACATTGTCTGGCATCATCATCTGTTAGGTTGTGGAGAAAAGAATTAAATCCAATAAATATAAATTTGAACTGTTTTTTCAACTCAAATTGACACATATCACCTTGAATAAAAGTTGCATGATTCCCATACTTTTTATTGGCTACAGATAAAAACTCAGAACTTAAATCAATGCCTGTATACTCAAGTCCAAGATCTAAAAATAAAGAAGTAAGTCTACCTGTTCCTGCTGCTAATTCTAAAACAGGACCTCCAATATCTTTTGCCAATAAAGTAATTAAATCTTTATCCCAACTATAATTTTGATGAATAGCATCATAGAGTTTGGGTTTTGTGTAAATATCAATCATGTTTTAGAAAGAAAAGAGCGCTGAGAATGATGAGCTAATTATTAATCACTCATTATATATTGGGCAGGGAAATATATTAATTCAGGATGACCAATTCTTTAGTGGTTTTATTTAATATTTCACAATCGTTTTCATTAATAATGACATCATCCTCTATCCGAACTCCACCCCAACCTGCAATATAAATTCCAGGTTCAATTGTCATCACATTATTCACTGCTAGGATATCTTTACTTTCCGGATTAAACCGTGGTGATGTGTGAATTTCTAACCCAAGACCATGTCCGGTTCCATGAGTGTAATATTCACTATAACCCATCTCTTTTATATAATCCCGCGTAGATGCATCCACAACACTGCAAGCAACACCAGCCTTAGCCGTGTCACACCCACGTTTCTGGGCTTCTTTGACAATACTATAAACTTCTTTATGTTTTTCAGAAGCTTCACCGACAACAGGCGTTCGAGTCATATCTGCATGATATCCGCCATATTTTGCGGCGGCATCAATGACAATAAAATCCCCTTTTTTGAATTCTCTATCTGTTGGAATTGCATGTGGCAATGCACCATTGGGACCCGTAGCAACAATGGGAGAATAGGCTTCGCCTTCTGCATACTCACGGTATTTTGAAACCATTGCATTCGCAACCTGTTTTTCGGTAAAACCTGGACGAAGCATGGGCAAAATTTCTTCATATACTTTATCAGTTACTTCTACAGCTATACGGAGATAATCTAATTCCGATTGATCTTTTACAGCAGCCAAATTTTCCAAAATCATAGATGAGTTTTCCCATTTTGTATTGGGGAATGCTGCGGTCATTCTCTTATATTGGGCAAAACTCATATGGTCGCCCTCAAAAGCTAATTTGAATCCGTTTGGATTTAATTTATTATTTTTTATCTGAGCAAAGTGTGAACTCATATCAATAAATCTTTCAAATCCTTTTACTTGTTCTTTTGACTGCTCAATATAGCGACCATCAGTAATAAAATATTTACCTTCTGGCGTCACTAAACAAGATGCAGCAGAACCCGTAAATCCTGAAATATATCGAATATTTGTCAAATTAGTGATTAAGATTCCATCTAACCCTTTTTTGGCTAACACATTACTTAGATTCTCTTGACGTTTTGAATAAATTGAATTGCTCATATTTTTTAATTAACTCTTATGTATATTTTTTATTAATGTTTGAATCGTTTCCCGCTCAAGTGCAATGGACTTGAGGTTTTGCCCTTTCTCTTCCAAGGCATCTAATACTTCCAATGCTTGGTCAAACAATCCTTGGTTTTTAAGAACTGCAACTAACGTGAATGTCGCTAAACGTGAACTTACTTTTAATGGTTCTGTAGGGTGATCTAAAAGAGGCTCAGGCGTTATTTTTATTTTTGGAGGAGCGATTGCATTTTTGTGAACAACTGTATTTTTAATTTCTTTTTTAGGGGATAGGATTTTTTTCTGTGCAGCTTTTTCATTTCCCCATTCAACTTTTTTAATGAAGTCTTGTGCTGTTTTATTATTGGGGTCAATTGCGAGAACATGTTTCCAAGTTTTTAACAAACGGCTTGATGCTCGACCCAAAACTGTTTGTATTTCACATAACATTAATGCGGCGGCGAGATGGTCATCAGAATACAATAAAACACGTTCTAATTCATTCTCTACTTCTTTTAAATTGCCTTCAGCTTTTTCGAGTCGCGCCAGTATAAATCGACCCGATGGGTCATTTTTATGATATCCTAAACCAATTTCGCAAACTTTACGCGCACGCTTAAAATCATTTTGCTCTAAATAAATATCTGCCAATACAGGAAACAGAATTGTATCAAAATGATCGGCAAAATACAATTCTAATTCAATTTGATTATTTAAATCCACTCTACCTATCTTCTATTGGTATTAACCCATTGAGTTATAAAATCCACCGTCTGCTGAACTGGAGTTCCGGGACCAAATAATTTTCCCACACCTTCATTTTCTAAATCTTCCACATCCTTTTTAGGAATAATCCCCCCACCGACTAAAAGAACATCATTTAAGCCTTTCTCTTTCATAAGGCTGAGTACATTGCGAAAAATAGTATTATGAGCATTGTTTAAACTAGAAAGAGCAATAACATCGGCATCTTCTTGTTGAGCTGCAGACACTATCATTTCCGGTGTTTGACGTAGTCCAAGATAAATAACTTCCATTCCGGCATCACGGTAAGCAGCAGCTAAAACCTTAATTCCGCGGTCATGGCCATCTAATCCGGGCTTCGCCATAATAATTCTAATTTTTTGTTCCATAGGTATGAAAATTAAACATTGTGCCACTCACTTCATACCCCAGATTATATCTCTGTTTAGAGCGATTTTGATTTAATTTAGATTGGTGTAACTTTATTTAATCAAAAGAACAAGTAGTACAGTGGAATTCATCCCAAATTTCCAGCGAAATCTATTTTGTGGAATTGGTGGGTGGGGAAAATCGAAAAATACAGAAATTGGGTTTGATGAAATAATTTAATCTTTACTATTTAAAACAAATGTGACTGGGCCATCATTCACCAACTCAACTTTCATATCTGCGCCAAACTCACCAGATTCAACAGGTACGCTTTCCTTTTCAATTTCGGTCATAAAATATTCGTAGAGCCGATTCCCGTCTTCTGGTGGAGCCGCATTTATAAAACTTGGTCGCCGACCTTTTTTTGTGTTGCCACATAAAGTGAATTGACTAATAACTAAAACTGAGCCATTTATATCTTTAATGGATAAATTCATTTTGTCATTCTCATCTCTAAATATGCGCAAACCAGAAATTTTATTCACAAGATAATTTACGTCATTTTCAGTATCATCTATTTGGACGCCAAGTAATATTACAAGTCCCTGTTCAATTTTACCTACAACCTTTTCAGAAACCGTGACTTTCCCTCGAGAACACCGCTGAATAACAGCAATCATTTAGAAAAGTATTTAAAGGTTAAAATTCTCATGTTTTTATCTGGGGTAGTTGGAATATTTGAACATGTTTCTATTCTAATATTTAAAATATTATTCAACCCAAACATTATCCTTACCGTACTTTGTTCTTAGTGTTCGAATATATTCTCGTTCAGTAGATATTTTAATATTATGAGCCATCACTTTCATAGGACGCGGAGATCCATTATTCGGTAAATGAAAAATCAATTTACATTCACCCGGATATCGTTTTGAAATATTCATCAACTCATCAATATCTTCAGGTTTGATTTCTCCAGACGGAAATTTAATATTCAATTTTTGTGATAATCGATTACGTACTCTATCCACAGGAATGATTTCATCTCCCATAATTTTTAAATCAGAAAAATCGGTTCCATCTGACGGTTTCCCTCTAACGAACACCACATTACCTTCTTCGATTAAATTTCCATAAGATTTAAAACAATCACTGAATGCAATCACTTCAGCTTGTCCACCAAGACAATCCATATCAAAAAATGCCATTTCACGGTTTCGACGATCAAACCGGTTTACAATTCGAGTAATCATTCCACCAACGACAATGGTATCATTTTTTGAAAATTCCTGCTCTTCTCCAAAAGTAATGGATGTGAATTCTTCCAAATCTTCCGCATGTTCTAAAAGGGGATGACCTGAAATATATGAACCAAGAACTTCTTTTTCTTTCGCTAATGAATCCTTTTCTGACCAATCAGCCATTTGCTGAAGAATGGGTGTTTTAATTAATATATCATCCTGATTGCCACCACCAAACAAGTCAAATTGATTGCGATCTTTTTCACTTTGCATCTGCTGACCATATCTTATTGCTTCATCGATAGCAGAAAATTGTTGAGCACGGTTTCCATCTAATGAATCCATTGTACCCGACATAATCATACTTTCTATCACTCGCTTATTTACTTTCTGTTGATCTATGCGAGCACATAAATCAAAAATAGATTCATATTTTCCATTTTTACTGCGTTCATCAATAATGGTTTCTAATGCTTTTGTACCCACGTTTTTTATGGCATTTAACCCATAGGAAATTTTAGTTTCATTCACCGGTCTAAACTCTTGATACGAAACATTTATATCTGGTGGTGTTACGTCTAATTCTAATTTTTTACATTCATTTATTAAAATTACAACTCTGTCCATTTTCCCAATTTCACTGGAAAGATTTGCGCTCATAAATTCAGCAGGGTAATAAGTTTTTAACCAAGCAGTTTGATACGCAATATATGCGTAAGCCGCTGAATGACTTTTATTAAATCCATATTTTGCAAACTTTTTAATTAATAGAAAAATCTCTTCAGCTTTTTTCTTAGATATTCCTTTTTTACCTGAGCCTTCCACAAATTTCACAGACAATTCATCCATCACCTTATCTTGCTTTTTCCCCATGGCGCGACGCATAATATCCGCTTCTGCTAAGGTAAAATCAGCAACCTCGTGAGCAATTTGCATTACTTGTTCCTGATATACGATAATTCCATAAGTTTCTTTTAAAATCGACTCCAGAAGAGCATGTGAATACACAATTTTCTTTTCACCATGTTTTCTAGAAATGAAATCATCAATATTTTCCATCGGACCCGGACGGTATAATGCATTCATAGCAATTAAATCTTCAATCACGGTTGGTTTTAGTTTTTTTAAAAACTCACGCATCCCAGAAGATTCAAACTGAAATACGCCAATTGTCAATCCTTTAGCAAAAAGCTCATAAACTTTTTCATCTTCAAATGATATTTTTTCTATATTAACAATTTTCCCTTTTTGTGCAATTAATTTTACAGCTTTATCAATTACAGTTAAAGTTCGCAGCCCAAGAAAATCCATTTTTAAAAGCCCTAGCTCTTCGAGACCTTTCATGTCGTATTGGCTTGTTATATCATCTGTAGAAGATTTATAAAGTGGGATATAATCGGTAAGATCACCGGGAACAATTACTACGCCTGCAGCGTGGATTGATGCATGACGATTCATCCCTTCCAATACTTTGGAATGAGTCATTAATTCTTTGTAATCGCCTTCTGCCATCTGTTGAAGATCCGGACTTTTTTCAAGCGCCTTATCCAGTGTGATATTTAATTCATTCGGAATTGCCTTCGCAATTTTATTTACTTCTCCAAATGAATATCCCATCACACGACCGACATCACGCACTACCTGTTTGGCTCTCATTTTTCCAAAAGTGATAATTTGAGTTACCGAATTTTCACCATACTGATCTTTGATATAATCAATGACTTCGCCACGACGTTCAATACAAAAATCAATATCAATATCCGGCATACTTACTCTATTCGGATTTAAGAAACGTTCAAAAAGAAGGTCATGTTTTAAAGGATCTATACTTGTAATACCCAACGCATAAGATACAATACTTCCAGCAGCAGACCCACGACCGGGACCGACTGGAATCATTTGGTCTTTTGAATATTGAACAAAATCTGCTGTAATTAAAAAATAGCCAGCAAACCCCATGTTTTTTATAACCAAAAGTTCATGATCAATTCTTTTTTGGATTGATGGCGTTATTTCGCCATAAAGAAGCCCTGCCCCAGCTTGGGTTAAAATTTTCAAATATTCATCAGGATCCTTTGTGGGAGAACCTTCAGGAATGGGGAAATTTGGCAAATGATATTCACCCATTTTTAATTCTACATTAATGCTATCAGCAATTCGTCTTGTATTTTCAATCGCTTGAGGAAATTCTTTGAAAAGATTAAACATTTCATCTTGAGTTTTGAAATAGAATTCCGGCGTGGCATATCGCAATCGCTTTTCATCACTTCTTACATTTCCCGTCCCAAGACAAATGTGAATATCATGAGCTTCCCAATGAGATTGTTTTGCGTAATGGGCATCATTAGTACAAACTAACGGTAGGTTTAAATCTGCCGCTAATTTTTTCATATTCTTTATATTCGCTTCTTCTTCAGGAATACCGTGATTTTGAATTTCTAAATAATATCGATCTGGAAATATCTCTGCAAATCTAAGTGCTGCTGCTTTTGCTCCTTCATAATCGCCCTTCAACATTTTTTCTGGAACTTCGCCTTTTAAACAGGCGGACATACAAATCAGTCCTTCACTAAATTGACGAAGAAGCTCAACATCTACCCTTGGTCGGTAGTAAAACCCTTCTAAATAACCGGCCGTAACCAGTTTCATTAAATTTTTATATCCTGTGTAATTTTGAGCTAACAAGATTAGGTGATTATTACCCCATCCACCTTCTACTGTTGTTTTTTTCTCAAAACGAGACCCTGTTGCTACATAAATCTCACATCCAATAATTGGTTTAATCCCTGCTTTTTTTGCACGATTATAATAAGGAACTACACTAAACATATTCCCATGTTCAGTCAGCGCTACTGAATCCATATTTAAATCATCAATGGTATTCACCAATTGATCAATGCGTTGTGCACCATCGAGGAGACTATAGTCAGAATGGTTATGTAAGTGGACGAATTCAGATGTCATGAAAGTGTTCCTGCGTAAATTGCGATTAGTCCCATTAATGTACTAAATTTTAAGATCCGAGCAGCATGGCTTGCGGACGAAATTCCCGGATTATTCAGTAGAGAAGCTACAACGACACCCAAAGGAATCTCAACGCCGAGTATTAACAAAATGCCATACCAAATGCCATATATTCCATTAAGAAATGGAAGAAAAGCAACCACCCCAATACACGCACTAAGAAAAATTGTTAATTGAATTGCTTTTTCAATGCCTACCACAATTGGAAATGTTTTTAGTCCTAGAGATTGGTCTCCATCCATATCGGCAATATCTTTTACCAATTCTCGGACTAAAGTTAGTCCAAACGCCAATACCATAGGAATCCACATAGACGTTGTAGCATTGAATGCCGCTCCACAAAAAAGAAATGATAATCCTAAAATAAATGCAATTGTAATATTGCCAATAAGAGGAAGGCCTTTCAAATACTTGCTATAAATAATCATCAAAGGCATAGCTATTACAATACCAATAACTTTAGCAGATTCAGGAAGTTTCAAACACAATATTGTTCCCACAATAAAAAGTAAACACGAAAGAATCAGTGCTGAACTTTTTTTTACATTTCCCGATGGGATGGGTCGCATGGGACGGTTAATACGGTCAATCTCAACATCCACAACATCATTCAAGGCATTTGCAGCAGCAGCAAAACTCATGACAACTAACATCACGATTAGGACTATTTCTATTTCGTGAAGTGTTCCCATTATTGCTGATGCAATAATCATGGCAAGCCCAGCTATAAAGACATTAAGAGGGCGAAATAGTTTAATATGATAATAAACAGTATTCAAAAAGATGGAAGCGCCTTTAATCGAACTGCTTGATTGAATAGTATTTGTTTTGCAAAAGCATTAGCCTCTTCAGTACCAAGATGCCCCACAATATTCCAGTGATCAATCTGGAAAGGACCGAGTGTATACCATTGTCCAGGTATTAATAATTCATTTTCATCATATTTTACAATTGGGTCAGGGCCATTCGCACCTGTAGTGGGACCTCGCATAGATCGCGTGTTAACAATCCCATCATTTTCATACCAAGTAGAATCTGTTGCGGAGCCATCGTTCCAATATCCAACTCTTGAGCCAATTATCTTTGATCGTGTTCGTGTTAAAAGAGATGTCCCATTAATAGGAATATGATATTGAGATTCATCTTTTTTAATTGTCGTTGTGGTACTAATCGAGAAATAATACACATCCGGATCAACTTGAAGAAATGCATTTAATTCTTTAGCGCCTTCAATACTTAACTCCCACGAACTCATATTTTTTGAATCCCAAGCATTATGAGTTCTCATTCGCTTGACATATCCAGTCCAAGATTCTTCTTCTTCACGAGAAAAACCCCATTGTTCTAAATCGAATTCATAAAAACGGGTACCCACAACGCCAGCCAATCCAACAAAATACTGTACAAATGGCATCGTCCGAGTTACAATATCTGCCAATGTAGTTCCATCATGAGGCGTAGATATTGATGTAATACTCCGAATCCAATTCTGATGAAGACCACTCAGCAGACTCGATTCTTCAGCAATTCCATTATTATCATCTTCCATTATTTCATGGGTTAATAAGTATTGTAACATTCTAGCCGTTTGCCCGCCCATGCTATGTCCAATAAGATGAACTGGATGGTTTTCATCCCATTCTGGGTAAAGTGCAGTATAAATTTTACCTTCAGGTTTTTGAATGAGTGAAAATTGATTGGAATGTGCTTTCCCATAATCTACCTGACCACCTTTTAATTGAGAGTAAACTTCTATAGCACGCTCCCAATTAGATGAAACAGGGCCTATGGAAACAGTAAAAACAGTATGACCTTCATCTCTAAGAAATTGGGCGTAATCTTCTGAACCGCCCCAATACTTGTACCCGCCCATCTCTTCAGTACCCCAACCCATAAATCCATGAACTAATACAATTGGATAATTATTTTGCGCAGAAATCATTCCGATGAAAATGAGAAAAATAATTTTTTTAAACATTATAGTTGAATTCCAATTTCTAAACCATGGATGGTAGATCCCGTTCCAAAAATAAAAGTACCATAGTGAATACTGATACTCCCGGAAGAAAAACCAAATCCAAGACCCGAAGCTCCAAAGACCGAACGAAGAAAATCTTGTTTAGTATTATGAGATATTTTCCGAGTAGATGTCCCCCACTTAATGTAAATATCATTTTTTAATTTGAAATTTCCTCCAATAAATACTTCAGGTTCCTGTTGAGATTTTGAAAATACTGTATCAAAAAATAAGGTGAGAGGGAGGTGAGTAATTTTTTTTGAAGTACTAATAACTGTTTTAGGACTAAGGGATCCATTTGCAAAATTATTACTTCTAAATGTTTTCCCTAAATTATGCAATGATAAACCAAATGTGGATTGAATTTTATGTATATAAAATTCCCCTCCTACGGACAATAATATTGCTTTAATTTGAGAATCTTTTAAAGATGAAGAATAAATTTGAGTTGACGCACCAATGCTCAACGGGAGTGTATTCAATTGTTTTGAATATCCACCTTGAACCCAAGTATCACTAGATTGATATGTCCCTGTTGATTGAAAATTATTATCATATCCATCAAAGGTTCCATAAGAAATGTGGCGAATTGAAAAAGTAGTCATCCCTTTATTCCAGGGGAGACTCATCCCAACACTTTGACTAGTAATTCCCGCTTGATATCGAATAATTGATGTTGAAAAATATTTACCCGTATCAGAGACAGCAGGATTTACTTTGGATGAAATTGGTGATGAAAATAAATAACCTGCTCCACCCAATCCTAATTGAGAAGATGATGTAAATACATCAAATCCTGGATAACCTGTCTCAGCAATACAAATAGATATTGAAAATTGAAGTAAGATTATTAGAGTCTGTTTTCTATTTATCATTTATATTAAACTAAGCGGATCAAAATGAATATTAATCCTATTTTTTCCTGGACGGTACTTTTTTTGAATATCCATAAAATTATCCTGAATAAATTTGTGAAGTCTATATCCATTGGGATCTATAGACTTTAATGACTTAAAGACGATTTGAAACCTATATTGGTTCCGAAGTTTTTCTAAATAACATGGTGCTGGTCCCAAAACGTCTAATCCTTTATATTTTCCATTCAATAATTTCGATATTCGTTCCGATAAAGAATCTACAGCTATTTGGTTTTCCCCCGTAATTTCAATTTTTGCCATCCAACTAAATGGAGGGTATTTTAACTCATTTCGCTCACTTAATGCGATATTATAATATTTAATCATATCTAATTTTGCCGCATTTTTAATGACCGGATTATCCGGAACATAAGTTTGAATTACCACTTCTCCTGGAATTTTTCGCCTTCCAGCTCTTCCAGATGCCTGATAAATTAATTGAAAAATACGTTCACCGGAACGAAAATCCGGTAAATGAAGCCCAAGATCTGCATTAATAATTCCCACCAATGTCGCATTTGGAAAATCCAATCCTTTGGCGATCATTTGTGTTCCCAATAATATATCAATCTCTCCATTCGCAAATGCTTTTAAAATTGAAATCAATCCTTGGCTTGTTCCTGCCGTATCCATATCCAATCTAGCGACTCTTGCTTGAGGGAATGTTTCTTCGAGAATGGATTCCACTCTTTGTGTACCCGTACCAGAATATTTCATATTAGAGCACCTACAATGAATACAAGTTTCACGTTGTTTTATTTCAATATGCCCACAAAAGTGACAAATAAGTTGAGATCCTTTACTATGAAATGTTAAAGCAACCTTACATTGAGGGCACATTACAATTTCACCGCAATCTCCACACCGAATTACAGGAGAATACCCTCTTCGATTCTGAAGTAATATAATTTGTTCTTTTTTATTGAGACGATCTTCAATTTTATCTTGAAGCAATCCCGAAAATATTTGTCCATATTTCCCTGATTCTTCTTGATCAGATAACATATCTACCAAATGGACATGAGGGTATTTTGCGCCACCATATCGTTCAGGTAAATGGAGATAACTTAGTTTTTTATGAAGATAATTATAATAACTTTCAAGACTAGGAGTGGCACTAGATAAAACAACGGAAGCCCCTTCATAGGTTGCACGCATCAAAGCAACGTCACGAGCATGATATCTTGGTGCGGGAGAATCCTGACGAAAAGACGACTCCTGTTCTTCATCAATCACAATAAGACCGAGATGTTTTAAGGGTGCAAATACTGCGCTCCGGGCACCAATCACAACCTTGAAGGTTCCCTTGCAAATTTCTTTCCACGTCCATGAGCGTTGCGCTTGAGTAAGTTTTGAATGCCATAATGCAATCGTATCTCCAAATACAGCTCGAAATCGGCCAGCAATTTGTGGTGTGAGTGAAATTTCTGGTAGTAAAATAATAGCAGTTCTTTTTTGAGCAAGGCAATGACGAACACCCTCTACATAAATTTCGGTTTTACCACTTCCCGTTACACCATGTAAAAGAAAAGGTGAATATTCTTTTTTATCCAGTGATTTACATATTGCATCAACTGCTACTTGTTGATGCGAATTAAAGGATACTTTTTTATGAATTGGATCAAACGTGAAGCCTGTTATGTCTGGTAAAGATGTTTCTTCAAATAATGTTACAAGTTTTCTTTTTTCTAATCCTCTGCATACATTCAATGGATTCGATGCCAAATCTTTCAGAGATGAAACTTGGATAGGTTTTTTAACTTTCCAAATTTTTTGATATACTTCATATTGTTTGGGCGCTCGTTTTTTGACTGCTTCCAAATCTTCGTCATCAAAAATTGGCTTGGCTTGTACCATCCAACTTTTAGGTGGATTGTACCGCGTTGACAAATTTTTCGGTAATACAGCTTTCCCAACTTGCCCTAATGGGGTTACATAATATTGGCTCATCCATTGGATCAATTTCCAGAGCTCCGGGGTCATGATGGGCAAATTATCCACCAATCCTGCAATGTCTTTTATTTTACCAGAGAAGGATGATTCATTTTTTAGTCCCGTAACAATTCCCTGTGTTTTTCTGGGACCAAACTGGACTGTGACACGGGACCCGATTTGCACTTCCGATACCAGATCCTTGGGAATCTTGTAGGTAAAGGTTTGAAAACCGGAGATAGGGAAGGCAACATCTGCAAACATAAGGCATGAGTTTATGGGTCAGATTTTAGCGGAGCAATAAAAAACCCCTGCACCTGATAATTAAAATACCAAGTTGCAGGGGTTGAATTGATCTAGTATTGTTTATGATTTGATCACGTAGACCTTCACATCACCATTTAATTTAGATGTGACACGAACCGGCACATGGTAGATTCCCAACGCTTTGATGGGTTCATCTAACATGATGGCATGTCGGTCCACAGTAATCCCTTTTTCTACAAGAGCTTTGTGGATATCAATAGTGGTAATAGAGCCAAACATTTTATCTTCTTCGCCTACTTGGGCTTCGATGGTAATTTCTGTTTTAGATAGTTTTTCAACAATAACTTCCTCGGCAGCAGTTACGCGATTCTTTCGTCTCTTTTCAATCTGTTTCCGTTCATCTGCTACAGCCAAATTCCGCTTAGACGCACGAAGTGCTAATCCATCGGGGACCAATTTATTTCGGGCATACCCAGGTTTTACATCTACAATATCACCTGCTTCACCCAAACCATTTACATCTTGTAATAATATAATTTCCATCATTTCCCCTTATTCTGAGCTACGGTCAACATATGGCATTAATGCAATTGAACGAGAACGTTTTACAGCTCGAACTAATTTACGATGCATTTTTGCACTGCTTCCTGTGATTCGACGAGGCATAATTTTACCTTGATCATTCACAAAACGACGTAATAATTTTACATCTTTATAATCGATGTCTGTGATGCCATTTTCTTTAAAATAGCAAAATTTCTTTCTACTTTGGAAAGCCATTATTCAGCCTCCTTTTCTTCAGTTTCTTTATTGTCTTCATTTGATTTCTCATCAACATTATCCGATTCAGGTGATTGACCTTCTGATTTTGACTCAGTTGATTCTTTTTCTGGTTTTTCCGAACTTTTCTCATCTGAAGATTCTACATCTTCTGTTTTAGCATCGGATGCATCTTTAGATTCGTTTGCAGGATCTGATTTTGGTTCTTCTTTTACTTCTTCTTTATAAACGTCTGGCTTTTCTTCTAAAACAATTGTCATGTGACGTAAAACTGTATTGTTTAGTTTCATCCAAGTGTTGAACTCGTTCATCTCTTCTTGATCCCCACCTTCAAATTGTAACAAAATGTAAGAACCGTATTTTTGTTTATCAATGTGATATGCAAGCCGTTTTTTGCTCCACATACGATGGTTGATTATTTTTGATTTTGATTTCTCTAGTTCAGTACCAATCTCTGCCATGGTAGTATCCAGGGCTTCATTTTCCAGATTTGGATTTACAATATAGAGTGTTTCATAATACCGCATAATGTCTCCTTATTTATTTACGCAATTAACGGTGCGATAACCAGTGAAACCACTGACATCAGTTTAATTAAAATATTGAGAGATGGTCCTGAAGTATCTTTAAAAGGATCACCAACTGTATCACCTACAACAGCAGCTTTATGAGCTTCAGATCCCTTTTTTAACATTTCTCCACCAACCTCTACACCTTCTTCAATCATTTTCTTTGCATTGTCCCAAGCGCCACCAGCATTTGACTGGAAGATTGCCATCAATACACCCGACACAGTAACACCGGCTAATAAACCACCCAATGTTTCTGGACCAAAAATAAAACCAACAATCACAGGACTCGAGATAGCAAGTACACCAGGAAGCACCATTTCCCTAAGGGCTGACTGTGTTGAAATTTCAACACATTTTCCATGTTCTGCTTTGGTCAATCCTAATTCATAAATCGATTTTTCATCTTCAGTCCAAGTAGATTCATCCCCTTTTCCTAATACAACAAGCGCTGCTTTTAATTCTGGAATATCTCTAAATTGACGTCGAACTTCTTCAATCATTGCCATAGCAGCACGACCTACAGCATTCATTGCCATAGAAGAAAATAAAAAGGGTAACATACCACCAACAAATAAACCTGCCATAACCATCGGATTTGCAATATCAATAGTTTTAATTCCTGTTTGCACCATAAATGCAGCAAATAATGCTAAAGCAGTTAAGGCCGCTGACCCAATGGCAAAACCTTTACCTATAGCAGCAGTTGTATTTCCAACTGCATCTAATTTATCCGTGCGTTCACGAACTTCTTCTGGTAATCCAGCCATTTCAGCAATTCCACCAGCATTATCCGATATTGGACCATAAGCATCAACTGCTAATTGGATACCTGTGTTTGCAAGCATGCCCAAGGCAGCCATTGCAATACCATAAAGCCCAGCAAAATGATGAGCACCAATAATAGCAGCAGCAAGAATTAAAATTGGAATAGCAGTAGATTGCATTCCAACACCCAAACCAGCTATAAGATTTGTAGCCGGTCCAGTCAAAGATTGTTTAACAATCGATAAAACAGGAGGTGTTCCAGTGCCTGTATAATGTTCAGTTATCATACCTATTCCCAAGCCAGCAACTAATCCAATAACTGTTGCCCAAAAAACACCCATAGCATGAGATGCAGGTAATGTATTAATTATCAAAAAATAGATAACCGCAACCATGATAGCCGAACTCCCAAATTCACCAATATTTAGTGCTTTTTGTGGATCACCACCTTCTTTAACAGATACCATAAAAGTGCCTATAATAGAAACAATAATACCAGCACCTGCAATATAAAGCGGTAGAAGAACAAAATTAAACCCGTCAGTAACTCCTGAAGCATAAATGCTTGCACCTAATACCATAGATCCAACAATAGACCCAACGTATGATTCAAATAAATCAGCTCCCATTCCAGCAACATCACCAACATTATCACCAACATTATCAGCAATAGTAGCAGGGTTTAATGGATGATCTTCAGGAATACCGGCTTCAACTTTCCCAACTAAATCAGCACCAACATCTGCTGCTTTGGTATAAATACCCCCACCCACTCGTGCAAACAAAGCAATGGATGATGCGCCTAACGAAAAACCTGAAATAACATTTAAAACTAAATTTATTTGTGAAGTACTACTACCAAATTTGGAAGTGTAAAAAATAAATAAACCACCCAAACCAAGAACCCCTAAGCCAACAACTGAGAGACCCATCACAGAACCGCCAGTAAAAGCAACATTTAATGCTTTTGCAAGACTTGTTCTAGCTGCATTTGTTGTTCTGTTATTAGCTTTGGTTGCAACTTTCATTCCCAAAAATCCTGCAAGTGCAGATGTAACAGCACCAACAATAAATGACAAAGCAATTAATGGACTAGAATCTGCTCTCCCCATGTTTGCCAATCCTAACATGATTGCTACAGCTACAACAAAAATAGCTAAAATACGATATTCGGCCTTTAAAAAAGCCATGGCGCCTTCAGCAATACTCGCACCTATTGATTTCATGCGATCTGTTCCTTCATCTTGGGCTTCAATCCAACTCGATTTCCAAAATGAGAATACCATAGCCAAAACGGCGGCACCCATCACATATATTAAGTAAGAACTCATGAGTTCTATTTCTCCTTCATTATTAAGAATTAAAATTATTCATGGTGTGGTTTAACCCACGGACCAAAAGATTTGTTAAAGCATCTGCGCCACGCTTAACCATGACTTCTACTTCAAGTTCATCATCCGCTCTAAATGGTTTTAACACATATTTTTCTGCAGGTCGCATATTTTGATCTGTGCCAATCCCTAAACGGATTCTAGGAAATAAGTCTGATTGTAGCTGATAAATTATATTTTCCATTCCACGATGACATCCGTCGCCCCCTTTTGGGCGAATTCGGATTGACCCAAGTGGTAAATCCACATCATCCACGATAACATGTATATCTACAGGCAAAAGACTCCACTGATTGGCAACTTCTTTTACTGCATTTCCACTTAGGTTCATCCCTGTTGTTGGTTTTATCAACAAAACTTCACGCCGCTGATGTTGAGCATACACAAAATCGCCTTTTCCTGGTTTAAAGGATATTTTTTGCCTTTTGGCAAACTCATCCACCACCCAAAATCCTGCATTATGTTTTGTATTTGCATATTTATCACCGGGGTTACCTAGACCAATAAAGGCAATCATGATTCTTTCGAATCGTCTCCTGAACCTTCTTTGCTGTCTTCAGTTTCACCTTCAGTTTCTTCTTCATCCAACTCATCATCCGGTTCTTCTTCAACTGCAGGCGGATGAATTGAAGCGACATTCAAATCGCTTGATGACAGAATTTCTATATCTTCATTATTAATGGAAATATCTGCAACGCTTTTAGAAGCATTTAATTCTAAATCATCAATATTCAATTCAATTGTCTCAGGAACATCCGTTGGAAAACAACTGATTTCCACTTGATTTAGGGCCTGTGATAGTATTCCACCTTCCTTTATACCAATTGCTTCTCCGATTAACACTAGAGGAATTGAAATAGTTATTTTTTCTGATCGACGCACACGCATAAGGTCAATATGAATGATTTCATCGGTAACTGGATGATATTGCAATTCTTTAATCATGGTAAACTGTACATCGCCATCATGGTCGATTTCATAAATACGTTGTCCAGACTGCAATGCATGGTACAATACTAGTTTATCAATTGAAAATTTTACATTTTCTGCTCCGGCATAATACAAAACACCGGGAATAAACCCTTCTCGTCGAAGCACTTTCGCAGCTTTTGTCCTAGTAAGAGTTCTTTCTAATATGTTTAGTTTGTAATACGATGATCCCATCGATTTGTCTCCTAATTAAAATTCAAACAAAGCACTCACAGATTCACCCTTATGAATCCGATTGACAGCTTCGCCAAAAATATTTCCTACTGATACGATTTCTAATTTAGCTATTTGTTTTTCTTCGGGAATATCAATCGTATCTGTTACAATAATTTTCCGAATACTCGAATCACTGAGTCTTTCAACCGCTGGACCAGATAGCACAGCATGTGTAGCAATAGCTGTTACAGATTTGGCACCTTTTTCCATAGCAGCTTCTGCGGCATTTACTGTAGTACCTGCTGTATCTATCATATCATCTACAATGAGAACATCCATATCTTTTAGTTCCCCAATGAGATAACTTACTTCAGCCTGATTATGTTTATACCGACGTTTGTCAATTAACGCAAAATGCATTCCAAGCCTTTTAGCATAAGCCTGACTCATTTTTGCTGACCCAACATCCGGTGCTAATACAACAGTGCTTTTTGGATCCAATCCTTCATTTTTAATCGCGTCCAATAATACCATTCTACTATATAAATGATCAAAAGGGATTTTCGCAAACCCTTGAATTTGAGTTGAGTGAAGATCCATTGTAATAATTCGATCTGCGCCCATTGCAGTAAAAATATCAATCATAACCCTAGACGAAATAGGGACACGTGGCTGGTCTTTTCTATCTTGACGACCATATCCAAAATACGGGATAACAACTGTTACATGATCTGCCGATGCACGAACAGCTGCATCTACCATTAAGGCTAATTCTAAAATATTTTCTGATGGACCACTGGTTGATTGAATCAGAAATACATCATGACCGCGAATATTTTCTTGAAACTTGATCCATAATTCTCCGTCAGAAAAAGTACGAATAGAAATATCTCCAAGTTCGCATCCAAGCGATTGGACAATTTTTTGTGCGAGAGCAGGATTACTGCGACCACTGAATATTTTTAATTTATTTGTCATAATCATATTTCGAATGAATCAAAGCTGGGGCGTAGGGAGTCGAACCCCAACTGCCTGGACCAAAACCAGGTGTACTACCATTATACTACGCCCCAATAAAATTGGGTGTTGTTACAAATTAAAAAATTGGACGGGTAATAAATGTGTTGTAAAGAGAGGAAATTTGTGACTCAGCCGATTTAGCATCAGCTTCTTCATCAAAAATTCCAAACACAGTCGAGCCTGAGCCCGACAAACTGGCGAAACGAGCACCACAAGCTCGTAACGAATTCTTTATTTCTCCAATCTCTGGATATGTTGGAACAACGATTGCTTCAAAATCATTCTCAAAAAGCTCAAAAGGAATTGGATCCTTTCGTAAAAAGCCTGCAAAATTAACAATCTCTTTCGACCTCTCCAAAGTGTTTTTAACATTATCATATGCCCACTTAGTATCTATATGGATATCAGGAACCACCAAAAGATAAACACCATTAATTGATTGCTCAATTGGTTTCAAAATGTCGCCAATACCATTTCCTGATTGTAATCCACCGCGAATAAAAAAAGGGACATCCGCTCCTAAATCAACGCCCAACGATTCCAATTCATCATCGCTTAAATCCAATTCATAAAGCTGGCGGAGACCTTTTAATATTGTGGCTGCATTTGAAGAACCACCTCCTAATCCGCCACCGGCGGGAATCCTTTTCTCTAACTGAATAGAAACACCACCAATCCCAAAAGTATCCACCATTTTTTGCCACGCCTTTACGCATAAGTTGGAATCATCATTTTTCAGCCAATCAACATTGGATGAAAATTCACAACCATCAACTCTTTTTTCTACCGTAATCCTATCATGGAAATCCAGCTCTTGGAAAAGAGAATGTATGTTATGGAAGCCGTCAGGCCGTTGTTCTCGAATCTGGAGACCAATATTGACCTTGGCGTGGGATTTAATAATAATTTGTTTCAAAATTATTCTACAATTTGAATATGCCCTAATTCAAACTTATTTGGGAAGCGATAAAATTGAGGGGAAAGGCCACGATGCAAATACATTTCAAACCAATCAAATTTGATAAATTCATTTAGCTCATTTGGCAATAAAAACCAAGAATGAGGGCGTGTATTAAATTCCATGGTAACAACATATTCATCTATTTCAATTGGAAATATACGATTCCCAAAACGACACGTATCTAACACTAATTCAATAAAACTGATAGTGAATGATTCATTTGGAGCAATGTCCATTACATCTTCGGACAATCCAAAAAAATTAAAATATGGAAATGTACACCAAAAAGTTTGACTCGAATCACTATATAGGAATATCGGAGCATAATTACTCCTACTCACCCCGGGCATTGGTACACTTACTTTTAATTCTTCATTTGTCAAATTTGAAAATTTCATATAATAATGAATGGAATCCCCAGGAGAAAAGATACTTGTATCTGTCCAAGATTCTACTCTCAAAAATTGGGATAATTCTATAAAAGGAAGTTGCCCATTATTATCTACATCTAAAGTGTCAAGTTTAACATATCCGCTATCAATGAAAAGATTAGCGCTATCCAATTTATAATCCTGTAACTTATAATAAACCTTTGCAGGGCCATGATAATCTGATCTTGCATCCCACATGTTTAACTGATAATTCCCACTAGAATCACTGCCCACACCCAGATATGGACCTGAAATAAATATCAAAGCATTGCTGTGTTCTGATTGGTTTTCCAATACAAGGTTTCCCGAAACAGACCAAGAAAATTGCGATTTTAGCCCTAACTCTATAAAAATTGTATCTTCCATAGGCAAAGAAACTTGAATGGAATCTGATGCATGATGGAATGAGGTAAAAATCAGATTTAGAACCGAACTACTCACAGAATCCATCCTGAAAATACCATGAATATTGGTGGATTTAATGATACCCTCTTCAACAATATTGACAGAAATATTTTCAATTGGAAATCCTGTTCCTATTTCTTTAATAACGCCCACAATATCGGAATAAACAACGTTCTCTTCCTTATCATCTGAATCATCGCTACAAGTAATAACAAAAATAAACAAGAATAGAAAAGGTAATTTATAAAATTGTTTCATTATTTCAAAAGCAGAAGTTTTTCCCTGTAATGAATATTCTTACCACCATTCATACCGCGAGCATTTAGAAAATAAATTCCAGTCGGAACTTCATTCCCCTTTTCATCAATGGCATTCCAATGAACCGAACTCGTATAATTTTTGGGGGTATAACTCCATATGTTTTTTCCAAGGATATTGTGTATTTCAATTTCAAAATTGTAATTGTTCTTATCCCATTGAATTTCAATTGAATTATTAAACGGATTTGGTGAAATTGAAAAATTATTACCTAATTTTACTTTAATTGAATCAGCAGTAATTCTTGGGAATGGATTAAACCTTATTCCTTCTTCAGGTGTAAACAGTGAATATTGATCGAGTTCATCTATAACTCGCAATTTATAAGAAACTAATGAAGGATTATTTTTATTAAAATAGGAAATCAATTTTAAACCATCAGAATTGTTTGAATTAAGAACTAATGTTTTGCTACCTTTTTCTATCAAACTGTCAGAATAAAGTTTAAAATAAATGAGCGTTGAATACCTTTCACCATCCACATAATTAATAGGGACTTCAGAGTGAATACTTCCTCCGCTTAATCCATTTGATAATAATATTGTAATTATGAAATATCTCCAATTCATGACTGACTCCTTTCTAATCTGTGATTTCAATTTGATGAAATTTAAACTTACTCGGGAACATGTTTGACCTACCATCAAGCCGTTGATTAAATCCTTTTGTAAACCAATCTTCTTTTACAAAATTAAGAACTTTTTGAAATGTATTCGAGCCAGAATACCAAGGTTTAAAATAAATCCCTAAATCGTATACGCCAATTGGTAAAGGGAATAAATCACCTGTATCGGGACATCCAAAATTAAAATTTCCGGTTAAATTGCACGAATCAGGGATGACGCCTACTTTATCAATAATCATAGTCGTGCGTTGTGGAAAAATACTTGAAGTCCATTCTTGAAATCCATCTGGAATACTACAATCACAAGAGGTTGAATTAGAGTAAAGAGCCACATGTCTGTAAAAATCAAACCCATTACTTTCAGTTATGGGGATTTCCAGAGTTATAATGTTAATGTCTGACGGATTGGTAATACTTACGGTATAATGGATAGAATCTCCAAAAGTATAAATCGAATCATCTGCCCAAAAGTCAACTTGAAAAATCTGAATTAGATTTTCTGCCAGCAAGGTTCCATTCTCATCTACATCCAGCGTATCAAGCACCGGAATGCCGTTTTCTAAAAAAATTTCGTAAGTCTTTATCCAATAATCTTCGAGATAGAAAAACAGGGTTGCAGCACCGGTATATACAGAATCTGCTTCCCACATGGAAAATTGATATAAACCGGCCGAATCTGTTAATGTGGCAATATGTGGACCGGCAATAAATGCAAGTCCGTTACTATATTCTTCCTGGTTTTCTAAGACAATATTCCCTTGAATTTTCCAGGAATACCGAGGTTTGAGTTCCATTACAATACTTAATGTGTCTTCCTGTTCTTGATTGATTTGGATTGTGTCTCTTGAGTAGTAATCGGACTTAAGTAAAAGTCGAGAATCTTCTACTGTTATTTCTCCAAAAGAAAATACACCATTTGGATCTGTTGTATCTTTATAATCAGAATTCAAAAAACGGACGATAACACCTGCAATGGGTAAATTCGATTCAGCATCCAAAATAATCCCATTTAATGCATCAAGATTCAGAATATTTTCTTCATCAAAATCTTTTTTACAACTGTTTAAAGAAAATATGGTGCTAAAAACAATAATGAATATCGTGATTATAGGCTTGGGCTTCATCGCCACAGAAATTAAAGGATTTTATTGAATTAAACTATAAGTGTCGCCACTGCTTGCACCGCCCACCCCGAGCCATCGCCTACAAAACCAAGACGATCTGTTGTGGTTGCCTTCACCGACACTTGTGATTCATCAACTTGCATAGAGTAGGCCAGGTTATATTTCATTTGAGAAATATATTCTGCCAATTTTGGTGTTTGGAGAATGATGGTGGCATCCACATTATTAATGCTAAATCCTGCATCACCGATTCTTTTTACAGTATCAGCCAAAAAATGACTACTTGAAGCGCCTTTCCAAGTTTCATCTTCACTGGGAAAAAATTGACCAATGTCGCCCAAAGCTGCGGCACCCAAAAGAGCATCTACTACAGCATGAATCAATGCATCACCGTCTGAATGTCCCACGGAGCCAATAGGCGATGGAATTTCTACACCGCCGATGATAAGTTTTTCACCATCAGCTAATTGGTGAACATCATATCCGATTCCGGTCCGGGTCATAATGCTATGCCTTGAGTTTGACGCGCGGCAAAATCTTCAGCCCGTCCCCAATCATCTTTTGTTGTGATTTTAAAATTATTCGGATGTCCTTCCACCAGTTGAATCGAGAATCCCATGGCTTCCATAAGAACGGATTCATCTGTTCCAGTCAATGGGTTTGTTTCAGCATTATCTAATGCTTGAAGTAATTTTTCTTTATTGAATGTTTGAGGTGTTTGTGCCAGCCAAATATTTTCACGATCAAGCGTTTTCACAATGACTTCATTTTCAGCATACTTCACAGTATCACTAACAGGAATTGCCACCACCGAACCATCAAATTTTTCGCAGGCATTTATAGTTTTATTAATCAAGCTGTCAGTCACAAATGGCCTTGCTGCATCATGGATACAAATTAATTGTGAATCTGGATTAGATGCAATCAAACCATTCTTTACAGAATCCTGTCGGCGCTTTCCCCCCGCCACCACCTTTACTGGTTTTCCAACGGAAATCGAAACAAGATCTCGATGCATTGATTGAACATCAACATCTGGCACAACGACAATCACTTCATCAATAGAGTCTGACCTTAAAAATGGAATCAATGTGTGAAAAAGTAAGGGTCGTCCATCAAGCAATTTAAATTGTTTTTCTTCTCCAAACCTTTGGCCAGAACCAGCAGCTGGAATGATGACAGATACTTTCATATTACATAGGTGTTTTTATCAAACAATGATCATGGCATCGCCATAACTCAAAAAACGATAATCATTTTTCTTGGCTTCTAAATATGCTTTTTTAATCAGCTTTCTATCTGCAAATGAACTTACCATCATAAATAATGTTGATTGAGGCATGTGAAAATTGGTAATCATCTTATCTACCATTTTAAACTGATACGGAGGATAAATAAATTTATCTGTCCAGCCCCGCTTTGGCGTTACTTGATATCCAGAAATCGCAATGGTTTCCAATGCTCTTACTGTGGATGTTCCCACGGCAATAATCTTGTGATGCCGTTTTTTAGCATGATTAATTGCCATGGATGTTTTAGGAGATACTTCGAAATATTCCGAATCCATTTGATGGCGATTTAGGTCTTCAACTTGAACTGGGCGGAAAGTTCCTAGCCCAATATGCAATGTAACTGTTTCAAGTTTTATACCTTTCTTTTTTACCTTTTCAAATAATTTATCGGTAAAATGAAGTCCAGCTGTTGGTGCAGCAACTGCTCCGCGTTCTGATGCATATACTGTTTGGTATCGCTTTTTATCTTTTGCATTAGCATCTCTATCAATATAGGGAGGGAGGGGGGGAATGCCAATTTTATCAATAATATCATGAAGATTATCGCTGTCATGTTCAAATCGGACTACACGACCCCCAGAAACAGTATTGTCAATCACATCACACATAAGGTTCTTTTTAAATACCAGCTTATTTCCGATTCGAACTTTTCGAGCCGGTTTTACCATAACTTCCCAAAGATCATTCGCTAATTCGCGAAGTAAAAAGACTTCCACCTTTGCATCGGTTCTATCTTTGGTCGCAAATAACCTTGCAGGAAAAACTTTTGTATTGTTAAGAATAAGCAAATCATTTTTCCGCATGTAATCTGTTATATCAGGAAAGCTCCGATGCTCTATCTTTCCGGTATCTCGATGAATTACCATCAGTTTTGAACCGTCTCTACGAGATCCGGGATCTTGTGCTATAAATTTTTTAGGAAGACGATAATTGAAATCGCCCAGTTTGTATTTTTTCTTTTTATTAATCATTCAAATAACCTCTTTTGATCCTTTATTAATTTTTTACCTAATAACTTATAGGCCGATTCTTGCGCAATTCGGCCTCTTGCTGTTCTATGTAAAAACCCTTCCTTAATTAAGAATGGTTCATATACATCTTCTATTGTGACTGCTTCTTCTCCTATGGCGACTGCAAGCGATTTAACTCCCACCGGACCTCCATTAAATTTATCGATGATAACTTCTAAAATTCTCCGATCCATATCATCTAATCCAATGTCATCAATCCCTAATTTTTCCAAGGAAGCTTTTGCCACATTAATATCAATTTTTCCAGATGCTTTCACCTGTGCAAAATCACGAGACCTTCTTAATATACGATTTGCAATGCGAGGAGTTCCACGAGCTCGACGTGCCAATTCCATAGCACCATCATCGTCTATCTCTACTTCCAGTATTTCTGCAGAACGATTAATAATGTGAAATAAATCTTCCGCTTCATAATAATCTACACGAAGAACAACACCGAATCTATCACGTAATGGCGACGTAAGATTCCCTAATCTTGTTGTTGCCCCAATTAATGTAAATGGCTCAATAGTAAGTTGAACACTTCGAGCGCTTGGCCCTTTATCAATCATAATATCTATGGAGAAGTCTTCCATAGCTGAATACAAATACTCTTCTACAACGGCATTGAGCCGATGAATCTCATCAATAAAAAAAACATCTCTATGACCTAAATTAGTAATCAGGCCAGCCAAGTCACCCGCTCGCTCAACTACAGGACCCGACGCTTGTTTAATATTGGACTTCAATTCTTTAGAAACAATATTGGCTAAAGTTGTTTTCCCTAAACCTGGAGGCCCAAATAAAAGAACGTGGTCTAAAGCATCTCCTCTAGCATTGGATGCTTCTATATATAATTTCAAATTATCTACTAATTCTTTTTGACCAATGAATTCATCAAATTGAGATGGACGAAGAGATTTTTCTACAATAATGTCCTCGTCAAACGGCGTGGGGTCGGTTATATGTATCTCTGTCATTAATTAAATTGGATGATAATCAGTTCTAAACTGACTCTAAAGATACAATCTCAAAGTGCCATCGTAAAGACAGAGAGAGAAAAAAAGTGATTAAATATTAAAAATAAATTTATAGCAATAAAATAAGAAGATTGAAACGTTTATATCAACAGAGTAATAATTCAAATTTTAATCAAAATTGAATAACCTTCATTTAGAAATTTTCTTTGTATTAAAAATTTCTTTTAAAAATGAACCGGTATAAGATGCTTCTTCCTTTGTAATGTCTTCTGGTGTACCTATCGCAAGAACACTTCCACCTCTATCGCCCCCTTCCGGCCCCAAATCAATTATCCAATCTGCTGTTTTAATTACATCCAGATTATGTTCAATAACTAAAACAGTATTACCTCTTTCAACCAATCGCTGAAGCACATGTAGGAGCATTTTAATATCTTCAAAATGCAAACCTGTTGTTGGCTCATCTAAAATATAGAGTGTTCGTGCAGATGAAACTTTAGAAAGCTCTGTTGCTAATTTTACTCGTTGTGCTTCCCCACCAGAAAGCGTTGTGGCTTGTTGTCCCAAATGAATATATCCCAATCCTACATCATTTAAAGTTTGCAATTTTTTAAAGACAGGTGGAATACTTTTAAAAAACTCTAACGCTTCAGATACAGGCATATCCAACACCTCAGCAATTGTTTTTCCTCGATATTTCACTTCTAATGTTTCTCGATTATATCGCTTTCCTTCACAAACTTCACACGTCACATATACATCCGGAAGAAAGTTCATTTCAATTTTAATTATTCCATCCCCAGAGCACGATTCACACCGACCTCCTTTTACATTAAAAGAAAAGCGTCCCGGTTTATATCCTCTAATTTTAGATTCTGGAAGTTTTGCAAATAAATCACGAATAAAAGTAAACACACCTGTATAAGTTGCAGGATTAGATCTTGGCGTTCGACCAATTGGCTTCTGGTCAATATCAACAACTTTATCCAAAAACTTTATTCCCTGAATAGATTCATATCCCAAAGGAAAAGTCCTTGCCCGATTTAATTCCTTTGCAAGCACCGGCAATAATGTTTCATTCACCAAAGTGCTTTTTCCGCTTCCAGACACACCTGTTACTGCAATAAACCGTCCTAAAGGAAAATCCACATCAATGGATTTCAAATTATTTCCCGTGGCTCCCTTCAATGATAAAAAATTGCTTGACCGTTTTCGTCGAACTTTGGGAATTTTAATTTGTTTTTTACCTGAAATATATTTTCCGGTGAGAGACGTCTTAGATTTAAGCAATTGTTTTGGAGTACCGGCAAAAGTGATTTCTCCGCCGTACTTTCCCGCACCGGGACCCAAATCAATTACATAATCTGCTGCTTCAATTGTTTCTTGATCATGTTCTACAACTAAGATTGAATTCCCAATATCTCGTAAAGATTTTAATGTATTGAGTAAACGATTATTATCTCGAGGGTGAAGTCCGATAGATGGTTCATCTAAAATATATAGAACTCCCATTAGTTGAGAGCCAATTTGTGTTGCAAGACGAATTCGCTGAGATTCTCCGCCAGAAAGTGTGGTGGCAGTTCGGTCTAGTGTTAGATAATTCAAACCAACATTTACCAAAAAACTCAATCGTTGATCAATTTCTTTTAATATTTGATCTCCAATTTTATGTTCCATTTTCGTCAATTCTATATTTTGAAAAAAGGCACTTAAATTTTGGATCGAGAGAGCAGAAATTTGCCCAATGTTTTTCTGATTTATTTTAACACCAAGTGTTTCTTTGCGAAGACGGGCTCCTTTACAACTGGAACAAGGACGCATACTCATATATTGCTCAATCCAATTGCGAATTCCAGCCGATTTTGTTTGAGTGTATCGCCGCATTAAATTTGGAATCGCACCTTCCCAACCACCAGAATAAGTACCGCTCCATCTTTTAGAATTATATTGCATCTTAATTTTTTTATCACCAGTTCCAAATAGTAAAATCTGACGCACTTCTGGATCCAGTTTAATCCATGGCGTGGTAAAGTTGAAATTATAAACTCGAGCTAAACTTTTCAGCATACTTCCATACCAATTTCCACGAGGCTGCTCCCCTAAGGATAAAATTGCACCCTGTATTAAACTTTTAGATTTATCCGGTACAATTAAATTTGGATCGACTTCCATTTGAGCCCCTAATCCATCACATTTAGGGCAAGCACCATAAGGAGAATTAAATGAAAACATCCGAGGTGATAATTCTTCCATAGAAACTTCACAAGCAGGACAAGCAAAGTGTTCAGAAAATAAATGCTCCTTATTGGGCAATTCATTAACTACGATAATACCGTTCCCAATTTTTAATGCTAATTCGATAGACTCAGTTAGGCGTTCATGAATATTAGATCTCATTATGAGTCGATCAACCACAACTTCAATGGTATGTTTTTTATTTTTATTTAAAATAATTTTATCATCAATAGTCATAACTTCACCATCAATGCGAACACGAAGAAATCCTTCTTTTTTTATTTCATCTAAAACACCTTTATGTTCACCTTTTCTTCCTCGGATTAAAGGTGCTAAAATATGAATTTTAGTTTCAGATTTAAATTTTCTTACTATATCAACTATTTGCTGAACCGTTTGTTTTTGAATTGGTTTTTTACATTTCCAACAATGAGGCGTTCCAATATGGGCATAAAGTAATCGCAAATAATCATGAATTTCAGTCACCGTTCCTACCGTAGACCGAGGATTCCTTGCGGTGGCTTTTTGTTCAATAGAAATAGCGGGAGACAATCCCTCAATGCCATCCATATCGGGTTTTTCCATTAACCCCAAGAATTGTCGAGCATAAGATGAAAGTGATTCTACATATCGACGCTGGCCTTCTGCGTAGATTGTGTCGAAAGCAAGAGACGATTTCCCAGAACCAGATAATCCTGTAATGACCACAAATTTATCCCGGGGAATCTCAATATTAATATTTTTGAGATTATGTTGGCGAGCGCCTTTAATTATTATCTTATCAGTTGGTTTTGGCATTTTATTTTATTTAGTGAAATGAGTGATGATTTTGAACATCCTTAAATTTACAGATTATTGGGACTTAGCCCCAAAGACGATTTACTTTATTTCTATAATTTTTTGATGAAGATTAAATATGGAGTTATTCGCCAATTATATTTCTATAATCCTTTGTAAATATCCGCAAAGGATTCTTATACTTTTTATTGACACCGAATTCCAAAATAAGTACTTTGAGCCATGGGTTCTTTAACAAACAAAATCCTTATCTCCATGCCCCACATGACTGACCCTTATTTTTCAAAGGCTGTGGTTTTTATTTGCGAACATAATAAAGATGGCGCAATGGGAATGATAATTAACAAACAATTCAAAGAGCCTGATTTAAAAGAACTATTTGAACAGCTATATATTGGCGATAATACTATCAATTCTTTAGTGAATGATATTTTTTTTGGCGGACCAGTTCTTTTAGAGCGTGGTATCATTTTACATGATTCATCCTACTCATCTGAAGGCACTATTCCTATTTCAGATAAGATTTCAATGACAAGTCAGCAACATGTATTAAAAGAACTTCAAACAAAACCAGACATCCGATTCAAATTAATGCTGGGTCATTCAGGCTGGGGACAAGGTCAGCTCGAACGCGAGATAGAGAATGGAGACTGGTTAATGCAAACAATTAATTCTGATTTTATTTTTAATGTAAATGCTGAACAAATGTGGAAGCAAGCAATTGGCTCACTCGGGATGGATATAGGCTCAGCCATGGGAATTGGTGGACGAGCCTAATTTTATGGAAGACACTGCATTTCAAGTAGAAAAGCTCAGATATTTATTTCAATCAAATTCCCAACCCGAAAATGCCATTCGTATGGTTCAATATATGAAAGGACATTTTTCATTTTTGGGTATCAAAAGCACCTTACGAAGAAAGCTCCAACGAGAGTGGTGGCAGGGTCAAAATATTCAATCTGAAAGTGAGCTTCAATCCCTTCTCTCTGTTTTATGGTCGCAGGATAAAAGAGAATTTCAATATGTTGGGCTTGATCTAGGCAAACGATATAAAAATTATTTCACGCCCAATTCAATCCCATTTATCCAAAAATTAATTGAAACAAAATCTTGGTGGGACACAGTAGATGCTATTGCCAGCCATTTTTCTGGAAATGTTGTTTTTAATAATCCGGAGTCCGGTAAAGTAATGGATGAATGGATCGACCATGAGAATATGTGGATACGTCGCACTGCACTTTTACATCAATTGAATTTTAAAAACAATACAGATTCTGATCGACTTTTTTACTTTTGTGAAAAACGAATGCATGAAAAGGATTTTTTTATACGAAAAGCTATTGGCTGGGCATTACGCCAATATTCTTATATTAATGCAAAAAAAGTGATTCATTTTATACGAGATAATGAATCATCTTTAAGCACTTTAAGCAAAACGGAAGCTTTGAAAGCATTGAAACGGGAAGGAATGATATAATATTACATTTCAATGGGAACCAATCTTTGATTTTGATGTTAACCCATTTAAGTAAATAAAAGGAAATACTATGTTTAAAATGATTTTATCAACCCTTCTGGTTTTATCTATTGGATGGGCAGACGCTAAAAAAGATAAAACAATCATAAAGAAAAAAATGGTCGTAACTGCATCTAACGATGAAAAAGAAGATAAAAATGTGAATGTAGAAGTCAATATAGACGACAACACAATGAATCTACTTATTACAGTCAACGGAGATGAAAAAGAATTTGAAATTCCTTTAAACAATCAAGAAGCTATGGAATCTCTCGTAAAAGAAATTGAAGAAATGGGTCTTGATATCAATATTGCACAATTCATGGGAAAAACCGATATGAATGTTGAAGACCATGTTTTTATGAAAAGTATGCAGTGTGATGACCAAGAAAACCGAGATGGATATCTTGGAGTTCAAATTCAAGGATTAGATGGACAATTGGCAGATTATTTCGGTGCAAAAAATGGAGGTGTTTTGGTAACAGAAGTTATTGAAAATAGCCCTGCTGATAAAGCCGGCATGAAAGCAGGTGATGTTATTTTAAGCGTTGCCGAAGAGCTTATAGATGACGCAAGTGACTTGGTGGAAGAAATTCGAGGACATGAACCCAATTCAAAAATAGAGTTAAAAGTGATTCGTAAGAATCGAAAACGAAAAATGAAAGTCACCTTGGGAGAAGCCCCACAATCGTTCGATATGGGTTTCAACTCCGGAAAAAAGATGATGTTTTTTGGTAACAACCCGGAACGAAATGAAGAAGATGTGGATGTATTCTTCAATGTGGATCATGACGATCAACCCATTAAGAAAGCTCATCACATGATGAAACGTTTACAGTCTCACGATGAAAATGAAAAAATTGACGAGTTCAAAATCCAACTAAACATATTAAAAAATGAGATGAAGAAGCTTCAAGCAGACATGAAAAATCTGAAAAAAGATTCCTGATAATATTACTCCACAACCAATGAAAAGCTCCGTTTATATAACATCATAACGGGGCTTTTTTTCTTTTAAATATAGATATTTAGGCCTAGAAACCATTATAAAAATCCTTTAAAAAAACCTTACTCGCACATTAAAAAGCCTAAGGCTCTCTCCTGAATTTTGTTGGAAAACTATAGAGATTTTTTCTATTTAAGTCATAATAAAATTCAATTATTCCCTTAATTTTTATGATGCAAAAAATAGGTCCACCGCTTGCAATTGTATTCGCCGCCCTTTTATGGAGTCTAGATGGATTTCTAAGACAAGAGCTCTATACAATTTCAGCCTTTTTAATTGTTACTCTAGAACATAGCTTAGGCGCAATTCTATTTCTTCCTTTACTTATCAAGGCTTTACCTAAGATTAAAAACCTAGGGCAACGAGGTTGGATATCCATTTTTTGGATATCCATTTTTGGTGGAATATTAGGTACGTTTTTTTATACAAAAGCGCTAAGTTATTTAGATTATATTGATTTGTCAGTTGTGGTTCTATTACAAAAGCTTCAACCGATTTTCGCCATTTCTTTGGCATCAATTATTTTAAAAGAAAAACTGTCTCAACGATTTATTGGGTTAGCTTTGGTGGCCATGTTGGGTGGTTACCTTGTTACTTTTGGTAATACATCCATAGCAAATTGGAATGATAAAACACTAATTGCTGCATTATTAGCAACACTGGCAGCCTTTAGTTGGGGAAGTTCGACAGTTCTTGGAAAACACGCACTCAATCTCTTACCGCTCACAACGGTGACCGCACTGAGGCTTTCATTAACGGCAATTGGGGCTCTTATTATTTATTCGGTTACATCAAATGATATTGGAGCCATTGAACTTACATCTCGCCAATGGCGGATTTTGGTAATTATTGTCATGTCTACTGGAGCCGGAGCTCTTTTTATTTATTATTACGGTCTAAAGCATCTTCCCGCATCTCACGCATCTGTTTATGAATTAACTTGGCCACTATCTGCTGTTTTTTTAGACTGGTACGTACGTGGCCGCATGTTGAGCTTTACACAATTTATTGGTGCAGTATTACTTCTAGGCTCTATGATATTACTTACTCGAGAAAATACCCATGAGTGAGTTTACTCTCCTAGATCACAAGCATAATTTAAAATATAATCTAATCCATGAATTCGCATGGGGATTTGGAATTGCTTTTCATACGCTTTATGCAATAGTACCCCTTTTCCTAAGAGAATTAGGTGCACCTGAAAGTATTGCAGTTTCTACGGCAGGGCTTTTTTCAATTTTAATTGCATTGCCTTCATTATTTATTGCTGCTCTTGGTAGAAATATTCAAAATATAAAACGAGCAGTTATTCTTTTTCATGGCATTATATTAATCGTTTCCTTTCTAATGGGTTTTACCTTTACTGTCCTAGATCCTATTTATGTTCAATCTGCTTGGAAATTATATTTATTTTATTTTGTGCTGTATGCATTTTCCATAGGGATCATTGTTCCGATTTGGGCGGAGTTTCTTAATCAATCTACATTAAAGTCTGAACGTGGAAAATTTTTCGGCTTAGGATTTGCATTTAATGGGGTTGGAAGTTTTGTTGGTGGTTTTGCTTTACAATATTTATTGACTCTTGATTTACCTTTCCCAAGAAATTTTGGCATTGGTTTCATAATTCTTTTTATTAGTTTATTGATTGGCACAATCTTATTCATTCCTTTTAAAATAAAACCAAAAAAAACCGTACAGACTCATAAAACTATAAAAAGTTTTATTAAAGAAACAAAGTCCATTATTATTGGACATAAAAATTTCCAAAAATATATTTTATCTAGAATTTTTTTCGCAGCAAATTTGCCTGGCATGGGATTATATGCTGTCTATTGTCAGAATAAGTTTCATTTTGATTTAAGCGAAGCGGGACTTTTTACCATCCTAAATGTGTTGGCTGCTGGAGCGTCAAGTTATCTTTCAGGAAAACTCGGAGATAAATATGGGCATAAAATGAGTATGTTATTTGCATATATTGGTCATTTTATAGCTGTAATTCTTGCCATTTTCTCTCAAAATATGATTTGGGTTTACGGTGTATTTTTGGCGATCGGTGTAGGGCAGGGTGCTTTTATGCCATCTGCAATGAATCTTGTATATAATTTCGCCGAAGACCGCGACACTAAAACTTATATGGCATTGATAGATTCTTTTCTAGCACCATTTGTTTTAATATTTATTATTGGAGTCGGTTCGCTTATTCGAATAGGTGACTTTACAACATCACTTTATATAATCGCCACAAGCCTTTTCATCAGTATACTCGTTTTACAATTTCTTGTACGAGACCCAAATTCTACATCAGAACCCCAATTTCATCTAGATGGATTTTCTTCTTGATTTTTTGCTTAGGAAGACTAAAAATTCACCTTCTATTATGATAAACATTATATCTCATCATACACGGTTAATTTTGTCAGTCATTCTTGTCTTAATGATAAGTGCCTGTCAAGAAGACCCATCTCGCCACTTAAACCTTGGAAACTGGTATCTTCAGAAGGGACTTCTCGATGAAGCCATCATGGAATACCGTGAAGTTTCGCGTCTTTATTCCGGGGATAAAAGCACACTCACTCGTGAAGAATACGATGTATTGGGGAAATCTCATTTTAAATTAGCCATCGCTTATACAAAAAAAGGATGGTGGGAGTATGCATTAAATGAGGCAAAGCTTAGTTTTGATATTTTACCCAATAAAGACGCACATGATTTGGTTGGACTCATCAAATCAAAAATTATTCAAGGTGTTACTTCCTAAAGTAATCACTTTTTTTTAGTACCCTCTCCGTAAAAATCCACCCCATTAATATCACAAAACCGATGGTCCAGCCACCAATAATTTGATGTGAAAAGTGAACACCTAGATATAGTCTCGAAAACCCAATTATAAAAATCATCACAAATGCTGGTACGATTCTATTATAGTGGTACCCGAGCCATCCCCATACCACAACTGACATTTGAGCATGTCCACTTGGAAACCCAAATCCTGATACGGATATCAGATGCAAATCTGCAGGGGGACGCGGTAAAACAAAACCATTTTTAAGTATTTCATTTATAATTCCCGATAATATTATTATCCCTAAGTAAGATAAAAAATCTCTTTTATTAAGCACGAAATAAGCAAATATAGGATAAATTGGATATATATACGCATTACCCAGTAAGGTAACCCCTTTCATAAGAAAGATGATAATGGGAAAGTCAAATTGCTGGAAGAACTGAATTAAATCCATTGATGTTCAATTAACCACTTAAGAAACACTGGTTTAAAAAAAATTAAGACCTATCAGAAAGAACCAGAACGAGATTCTCCTCCATCACAATAAATAATGGAACAATTAATGAAATCTGCTTCAGGTTGTAATAACATTGAAATTGTCCCAGCCACATCTTCTGGTGTTGTGGTTCTACGCATCGGGTTTCGTTTTTTGGTATTATCAATCCATTTTTCCCAATCATCTGTTATTTTTGTCAATGCACGAGTTGGTGTAACGCCTGCTTGGATTGAATTCGCCGTAATACCATATTGCCCTAACTCCCAACCAATTTGACGGATTATAGCTTCCATGGCAACTTTTGCAACACTTACTGGTCCATATCCTTCCATAGCAACATAGTTCCCTTCACTTGTAAGCCCCATAACACGAGACCCATTTGCAAGTAAATCCTCAGCATATAAATTTTGAGTCCAATAAAGAAGAGCATTCCCCATAACATGAATCGTCATATCCATCTGTCGTTGAGTAACGGGCTTTTCACCAAACAAATTTGTTGTTGTACCAAATGCAATGGAATGGAGCAAGAGCTTCAATGGTTGTCCACCAGTGATTTCTTTGATTTTGGGTATGTATTTATTCATGTTTTCTTCTGATGCAGCATTTGTATTGAAGTAATGGCAACGGCCACCCGTAGTTTTATTTACTTCTTCAATCGTTTCTGCAGCTAGCTTTTTTGCTTCACCTCGATCAAAATGAAATGCAATAATGCCATATCCATCTTTTGCTAATCGCTTTGCTGTGGCAGCACCATGACCGGTTGAACCACCTAATATTAAAACCCATTTAGACATATCTTCTCCCATAATTAGATAATAATTTACCCGATTAATTTGAAATTTAGGCATAAAAAGTCAGTTCATAATTACATAATTTCTTTGTACTCTCACCATCAAAAAATGACAGGATATTAAAATTTAAAATGATTATTAAAAGCAGTTATACAAAAGAAGATTTAATTCAGAGTGGCGAAGGCAATCTGGGTGGAATGGAAAATGGCAAACTACCTTTAGCCCCGATGCTTATGATAGACCGTATTGTTGATATAAATAATACTGGCGGAAAATATGGAAATGGACAAATAATTGCAGAGTTAGATGTAACGGATGAACTTTGGTTTTTTCATTGTCATTTTAAAGGAGACCCTGTTATGCCGGGTTGCCTTGGACTTGACGGTATGTGGCAATTAGTTGGCTTTTTTCTTTCATGGTCTGGAGGACTCGGACGTGGGCGTGCTTTGGGTGTCGGCGATCTAAAATTCAAAGGGCAAGTCCGTCCTTACCATGATAAAATCACCTATAAAATTGATATAAAAAAACTCCTGAAACGTGGAACTAAATATATGGTTTGGGCTGATGGAGAATTAAGTACAAGCAAAGATCGAGTTATCTATTTCGCTAAAAACCTTCAAGTTGGATTGTTTGATAATCTTACTTACGATTTTGGCGATGATCCATCACTTGATTCGTTTTAATTTAGATTTATTTCAATTAAATCAAATTATTTAATTATTGATACGGTATCATTCCCAATTACTTTTCATTCATCAACTTTAACATTATAAACTAAACTATGGCTCTTCAATGTGGAATTGTAGGATTGCCCAACGTTGGCAAATCTACCTTATTTAACGCTCTCACAGAATCTAGTGTTCCGGCAGAAAACTATCCTTTTTGCACGATCGAACCCCATATGGGTATTGTTGAATTACCCGACAAACGATTAAAAGAATTAAGTGCAATTTATAATCCAGAAAAGATTTTACCTGCTACTGTAGAGTTTACAGATATTGCAGGATTAGTTCGTGGCGCAAGTCAAGGTGAAGGCTTGGGAAACCAATTCTTAGGGCAAATTCGACAGACTGCTGCCATTATTCATGTTGTTCGATGTTTTGAAGATGAAAACGTTACTCACGTTGATGGAAGCGTGGATCCAATTCGAGATGCTGAAACTATTGAAACTGAATTATTATTAGCTGATTTAGATACATTAGAAAAACGGATTCGAAAAACAGAAAAAGCGGCTCGTTCTGGAGAAAAATTAGCCATAAAAGAATTGGACTTACTCAATCGATTAATTCATCATTGTAACGATGGGCACCGGGCTAGAACCCTCAAAGTAAATGACGACGATGAAAAGAACTTTTTACATACGCTTCACTTACTCTCCGGAAAGCCAATTTTATATGTCGCCAATGTGGACGAAGCTGAAATTATGCAAAACGATAGAAATAAACACGTTCAGGCTCTTTTTGATTTTGCAGAAAAGGAAGGGAATACTGCAATTAGAATTTGTGCATCCATCGAACAAGAAATTGCAATTTTACCTGAAGACGAAAAGGAGATGTTTCTCGCGGAATACAACCTTCCTGAGCCAGGTTTAAATAAAGTAATTCATGCCAGTTTCAATTTATTAGGACTCCAAACCTATTTTACTTGCGGTGAAAAAGAAGTTAGAGCATGGACAATTCCAATTGGATCTACTGCACCCAAAGCAGCAGGTGAAATTCATACAGATTTTGAGCGCGGATTTATAAAGGCTGAAACTTTTCACTATAAAGATGTTTTAGAACATGGATCAGAAAAAGCATTAACTGAACTTGGCCTTATTCGTCAAGAAGGAAAGCAATACGTTGTCAAAGATGGAGACTGTATCTTTTTCAAGTTTAATGTTTAAAAAATGTAGAACAAATATCTAATAAACTTGATATAAAAAAAGGGAAGTTTTCACTTCCCTTTTTAATTTTTCAAACCAAATGACTTTTATTCGTCATCATCATCTTCATCGTCGTCATCCCAATCTTCATCTTCATCTTCTTCATCCTCATAATAATAATCAGGTGGATAGGCAAAATATGGGTTATTGGCCATATTATAAGGGTCGTGAGGCGTTGATTGCTCTGCCTTTTCTACAACGGCTTCAGGTGTCGCTTCCTGCTTTACGACAATAACTCTAGGTTCCGTATTCTTATCACCGGAATCATTAGATTGATTAATCGCATTCATAACCAAGTCTCGATCTGAATCAGATAAGCCGCTTCCATTACCAGGTGCAATAGTTGAAGCGTTTTGATTTCGAAAATTGAGCCCTGTAAGCACTGCAAAAAATAGGATTACCAGTGCAAATATGGATCCTTCAGATTGAAATTCAAACCCACCAAACATATTTTGGGTAACTCCAAATCCTAAAAAAATTCCGATTGAAAGCATCGTACCAAATAATAAAATCATATTTCCCATTTGCTGTGGAATATTTGATTCCATGACTAGCATGTATAGGAACCATACCATAATCCCTGCAACAGCAATTATGATGCTTATAAGAAATTCTCCTAACAGGAGAGATGTGAAAAAACCGACGACGCCGGCTGCGGGTATAATAAATCCTACCCCAGATTTCATGTCGTTAGCCATGATGAAACTCCATTAATACCTCGAATTAAGTCAAAAATTGCCCTTTGTTCATCAATAAAGCAAGATTTTTTCTAAGCAGGTTAAAATTGATAAAAATAGTGATATATATTGGTTAACAGAATACTAGATCAACAATTCATGTCTCATAATTTCCAATGGATAAATGATATGTTTTTATTTTTTTTGATTGAAATGAGCGATTTCAGGTTTTCTTTTTATTTCATAAAGTCAGTGTTTTCTATCATATAATCTGCAATTTTGATTCCGTAACTTTCGGCCTTATTATGAGAAATGAAATAATAAAAGTAGGTGTAATTGGCGTGGGACACTTAGGTCAACATCATGCTAAACATTACGCATCCTTACCGGATGCAGATTTAGTTGGTATATTTGATACCGATACTTCTCGTGCTTCATCTATTGCATCACAGAATAAAACAAATTCATTTTCCAAACTATCTTCTTTATTAAGCCATGTGGATGCAGTATCAATTGTAACACCCACTCAATACCATTCGGATGTAGCTGAAATTTGTATCAAAGCTGGGAAGCACGTCTTTATCGAAAAGCCCATTACAAAAACATTAGGTGAAGCAGATCATCTCCTCCAGCTAGCAATACAAAATAAAACTTTTATACAAGTCGGCCATATAGAAAGACTAAATCCAGCGCTTCTTGCTCTTCAACCCTATAATGTGAATCCTAAATTTATTGAAATTCAACGATTAGCGCCCTATACAATTAGAGGAACAGATGTGCCTGTCGTATTGGACCTTATGATTCATGATATCGATATCCTTCTTTCTCTCGTAAACTCTCCCGTAAAAACAATTCGTGCTTCTGGGCTCTCTATTCTTACAAATTCCGTGGATATTGCTCATGCTCGTATCCGATTTAATAATGGGACAGTTGCAAGTATTTTATCCAGCAGAATTGCAAAAGATAAAGTAAGGCGAGTAAAAGTATTTCAGAAAAATCTTTACGCGACTATAGATCTTTTGCTTGGGCTCACAGAAGTTTATAAAATAGTTGATAATCCCGATAATAATCAAGATGCCGTCATGACGGTTCCGTTTGAATATGAAGGGTCAGAACGTTTTATTGCTTATGATAAACCTCCAATTCCTCAGACAGATGCACTACAAATGGAATTGGAAAACTTTATCAAATCTGTTCAAGGCAAAGAAACACCTATTGTTTCAGGCAAAGCTGGAAGAGATGCGCTAAAAGTTGCTATAGAAATTCAAAACCTAATCATTCAGGATATTCATTAATGGATTTACGAAAATTTTTATTTAAAAACCGTAGCTTTACACCGGTTCCTATTGTTCTTGCTCTTTTGTATTATTCCAATCCTGTATCTCCTTTCATATTTTACGGATTGGGATTGATGATTATAGGTGAATTGATTCGAATTAATGCAGTTCGATATGCCGGTGGTGCCACTCGAACTATAAAAGTTGGTGCACCTTCATTGTGTACAACTGGTCCCTACGCCCACACTCGTAACCCTCTATATCTTGGAAATATGACAATTTATTGTGGGGTAGCTCTCTTAGCAGGGGGGCAATACATGTGGGAACTATTTATGGTAATTTTTGTTTTTTTCACATTCCAATATTCTATGATTATTTCATTAGAAGAAGAAACCCTTGTCACTCTTTTTGGCAAGGGATATCAAAAATACCGTTCAAATGTGCCTCGGCTTTTTCCTAGAATCACACCTTGGATTGGTGAAGATCAGCGTTCTCCAATTCCTGTATTAAAAACTCTAAAAACTGAAAAACGATCATTACAGAATTTGGCTTTATTTTTAATTTTAATTATAGTGCGTTTTTTACTCGGCACCCCTTCTTAAACCACGCTCCAGCCAAATGAAAACCGGCGAACCACTTAAGTTTTTTATTATTGCAGGAGAGCCATCTGGAGATCTCCATGGCGGTAAACTCATTCAAGCCATTCAAGAACAGGAACCAAATTCTACATTTATGGGACATGGCGGAAATTCAATGAAAGCTGCTGGGATGCAAATTTTAGAACACACAGACGATCTTGCTATTATGGGATTTATGGAAGTAATAAAACACCTTCCTCGCATGATGAAAATCATGAATAAAACGATTGATACAATTACACGAGTAAAACCCGATCGAATAATTTTAATAGATTATCCAGGATTCAATCTTCGATTAGCAAAACGAATCCAAAATTTAAAAATCCCAATTACTTATTTTATTCTTCCCCAAGTATGGGCCTGGAAAGAAAAACGCATTGAAATAATGAAAAAAACTTTGGATCAAGCGCTTTCAATTTTCCCATTTGAGCAAACATGGTTTGAATCACGTGGACTAATTGCAAATTATATGGGACATCCATTTTGCGAACAGGAACATTTGGATGAAAACTCTAAAGAATTTTACCAACGTCATTCTCTTACCATTGAGCATCCATTATTGGTATTATTACCGGGTAGCAGACAGCAAGAAATTGATCGCCACTTGCCTGTTTTTCTTGAAACAGTAGAAACATTAAAAAGTAATATACCAGATTTACAAATCATGGTAGGAAAAGCACCAAATGTGGTTTTTCCAACTTTGCCTAATTATTTCAGAATTGAATTAAATGCCAGAAAAGCAATGGTTGCAGGAACAGCAGCTTTAGTATCATCTGGAACTGCAACTCTAGAATGCGCTGTAGAAGACCTGCCTATGCTTGTATGTTACAAGCTTTCTACGACTTCTTGGTTGTTAGCAAATACCATGGTGTCTGTAAAATATGCATCCATGGTGAATTTAATTATGGATGAGAAAATTGTGCCCGAGTTTCTTCAGAATGAAATGACAGTTAACAATCTGGTTCAAGGAGTAATGCCATTGTTAGACACAAAAAATATTTTACGAAAAAAGATGCTAACTGGATTTAATACCGTTCGAAAAACGTTGGGGTTACCAGGTGTTTATCAACGAACGGCAAAATCTATTTTATCTAAAATGGATTTCAGTGATGACTAAACTTATTCCTCCTAGAACTAAAATCTACCTAGTCAGTGCAATTTTAAAACTCATCTATGGAACCAACCGGAAAGATGTGCGCGGAAGACATCATTACGAAACCTTAATTGAAGATGGCACATCTGTGATTCTTTCTGTCTGGCATGGCCAACTCTTATCTATTGTACATGATTTAAGAAACCATTCCGTTCATGCAATTGCTGGCACCCATAAAGATGCAGAATTGATTTCTCAAATTGCCAGTAGATGGGGATGGAATATGATACGTGGATCAAGCAAAGAAAAAGGTAATGTCGCATACAAAGCCATGATTCAAGCATTGAGACAATCTGGGAGTCTTGTTTTTATTACACCTGATGGACCTACAGGTCCAGCACGAATTCCAAAACCAGGGGTAATTCGAGCGGCTCAATCAACACAATCAGCCATTGTTCCTGTTAGTGTTCATTCTACGTCCCGATGGGGGTTTACTAATTGGGATACATTTTATTTAGAAAAACCATTTGGAAAAATATTTATTGAGTATGGTGAACCCATTATTTTCGAAAAAGATCAACATTTTAATGACTGCAATAAGCATCTTATTGAAAAAATGAATAATATTGAGAAAAACAACTTGTATTATGCAACAAAATAGCATTCGCAAAGAATTAACCGCATACTTTCTCTTTCCTTTAGCGCTTATTTATTGGGGAGTGATTTATTGGCGAAATTTATTTTATAAATATGGTTTTTTTATTTCTCGACGTTTGCCCTGCCATGTAATCAGTATTGGCAATATAACAGTTGGCGGTACAGGTAAAACCCCTACGGTAATTTTCTTAGCAGATTATTTACAACAAAAAGGGAAACGTGTTGCCATATTGAGCCGGGGATATGGACGCGTCACAAAAGGAACTCTTTTAGTTTCAGATGGAAACGGTCCCAAAGTCACTTGGGAAGAATCCGGTGATGAACCTTTTCTTATGGCAAAAAAATTGACTCAAATTCCTGTAGTGGTGGATGAAGACCGATTTCGCGGTGGCACCTTTCTTATGCAACAATTTAATCCCGACATTATTTTATTGGATGACGGATTCCAGCACCGAGGATTAGAAAGAGATTTGGATCTTATTTTAGTGAATAGTGGTGATAAATCATTTAATCATAAATTGCTGCCTTATGGGTTGTTGCGAGAACCGTGGATGAATATTAATCGCGGGGATGCTGTGATTCTTACAAAAACAAATTTGAAAAAACCAAAACCATTTTTAATCCGAAAAATCAAAGAATCCGGTTTGCCCATTTTACTATCTACAAGTCACGCATCAATCTCAACACTTTCACCCGAAAATCCCAGTTCTTTTGAAAATAAAAAAGTATTCATTGTTTCTGCGATTGGTGATTCATCCGGGTTTAATCAAACCGTGATAAACTTCGGCTGCATAATCAGTGGAGAAAAAGTGTTTTCAGACCATTATCATTATACACAATCAGACTGGATAAACGTGGAAGCGCTTTCTGCTGATGCGGATTATATTTTAACAACAGAAAAAGATTGGGTAAAAATAGAATATTTTTCTTTTACAAAACCTGTGATTGTAGTGGGAATTGAAATAATAATTCAGCCTAAAGAAAAATTGAAAAAGTTGGCACTCCGCTAAAAGATTAGGATGTGAATATCTATCGCGGTGTTTTAACGGACTACAATACCGCTTTTATTATTGATGGACAGAACTGCTAAAAAAAGACCCAAAAAGCGAAGAAATCATTAGAAAGTATTCAACCCTCGGTTGATCATCACAAGGCAATGCTTGAATCATTAAAACCAAATTAATAATTCAAGGTTAAGGCATACCCCAACCAGATACACAGTTTTTAAATCTGCGCCATTCCCCAGGCAAATACAACACCCACAAACGTGAGCATCAATGGCCAGCCTGTATTCACCAATGCTTGGGAGCTTGGGTCATGGAATACGTGAACCTGAAATTCATGACTCGATGTGGCGCCATGCTCATCCACTGCCATTAAAATAAAATCATTAATTCCCATTTGGTTTTTACGTGGGGTCCATTCTACAATAGCTTTCTTTTTATCAAATCGAGCGTATTTAGGAAGGCGCACAGCGCGATAAGCCACCTTATCCCCGTTTAGGTCTTCTGTAGTCATTTTATAGCGCCACGTATGCCCTGTAAGTCCAACAGGCTTTGGATTTGAAATAACAGTTGGTGCATTATTTACAAATATTTTACCCATTTGAATATCCGTACCATACCCATCACTTACGGCAACTTCAAATGTGTTATTGTTAATTTGCGCTGCCTTAGGAACCCACAAGATTTTTCCATGACGATCCATTTGCATACCATGGGGTCCTTTCAAAAGTGTATACTCTAATTGAGTGTTTTCATTTTTATCATCAACTCGAACATTATATTTAAATAAATCTCCAACTAACCCCATATGTGGCGGATTCGATACAATTGTAGGCAAATGGTTTGAGTATATTTCAAAAGTTTGTTCATCTTTCGTATATCCATCAGAGACTACAGCAGTAATTCGATGTGCATCTGTTTGTTCGATAGATGGAGTCCATCTAAGTGTTCCCGATGCTTCTTCAACAACCATTCCTTCTGGGAAATCTAATAAAGAGAATTTCATAGAATTTACCCGCTCAACAACAACGCGAGGAGGCTTTCCTTTTCCTCCATGAAAAAACTCCCATAAAAAATCTTTTACTTTTATTGTTCTACCATCAATTGTTTCTAAAATCACCCACAGTCTATTATCTTCAAAAAAGACAGAATGAGTATATTTTTTCATATTCAAACGTGAAACAAGCGAATCAGCTGGATATTTTGGATCAACATAATATATTGCATCTGCATTATGCCAATCACCCAAAAACCTATCAACGTTTGATAGAGAAACATCATCTGTAATATTTATTGAATAAATTCGAATAGCAGATACATTCTCCACTTTCACAACTCGATTAAAAGGAAGGAGAGACCCTTTGTTTTTATCGTTTACCATAATACGGTAAGAATATTCATCCCCAACTGTTGCTGACATGGTTGGTACAGAAACAATTTGAACTGGAGCATTAACAAAAAAGTCCGATTCAATCATGCGTGATTCGTGTCCATCAGATATTTCAATTTTTAAGGTATGAAAATCCAACTCATTCATAGTGGGTTCCCATCTCAACCGACCAGTATGCGGATCCATTCTCATTCCTTTTGGAAGTTCGTGGGCAGTATAAACAACAACATCTTTTTTATTGGGATCTTCAATTTCTAAATCATAATCCCAGATTCCACCTACATTAATTTTATTCATTGGGAGGGGAGATGATTTTATAATAGGCGGATGGTTTACAAATAAATCTACAAATTGCGTATCTGTTGCAACGCCATGACTTACAACCACTGCATATTTCATTGTATCTACCTGAACCGGATTCGGCGTCCAAGATACCGTTCCGTCAGGATCCATTTTCATCCCATCTGGACCATAAAATAATTTATAATTTATTTTTTCATCCGCACGTTGTCGCCAAACTTTAATCGGATAATTATAGGGTTTCCCTACTGAAGCATTTTCTGACGCATGAGATAGAATTTTAACACCAGCACGTGAAAATAGTTGAAATTCCTGAGCTGTTCTTATATAGCCATCTGTTACTACAATTCGTACATCATATATTTCAACATGCGCACTATCAGTTTTCCAATTTAAAATACCATTTTCAAATGTCATTCCATCCGGAGCGACTTCTAACTCAAATTGTAAATTTGAATCCTTGTTGCGGTCTTGTACAATAGGCTCATAACGAAAAGTTGACCCTGCAATAAATTCTGTAATCGTGGGTTGAGTTAAAAATCTCGGGGGATCATTCACGTAGATCCAAAGGCTCTCATCTCGACTTTCTAAAACAGGTACCGCTTTATAAACTTGCTCACCTTCTGTAGATGCAGTAGTTGCTTCAACGATTTCATCCACTTTCATTCTTACAAAATATGAAACAGGAAATGCGTCTAATTGTTTGTCTGTGGGTACCCAATTAATTGATTTGCTCTCATATAGAAAATACATCCCTTTTGGTGGTTGATTTTCCCAACGAAAACTATAAAACTCTTCCAAACTATCATTCGGGATTTCATATAGGAAGGGTTGTCCTGGAGTCAATACATATCTAGGGAGAATATGCTTTGGAAGCCGTTGCCCAACTGTTTCTTTTGGGCGAGGTCTTTTGGGCTGTTCCAATGTACGCATAACTTTTTTTGGAATAGATACCTTGGGTTGTTCCTTTAAAACTGAGCCTTCTCGTTGCTCCAATGCAAGTGTTCCGGGGATATATGAACTAGGAGATTGACCTAAGTCCATAATAATTTTTCCTTCCTGCTGAGGTTGAAGAGGAACATTCTCTTCTGGTAGTATCTCAATATAAACTTCAGGAACTTCCACGAAATCGTCTTGAATATTGGCTAAAAGATTTGGTAATTGTTTTTGGATATAATCAGACGTGATCAAATACCCCTGATCTAATCGATCGGATTTATTTCCTAATTGAATTATATATACGGAATTTAATTCTCCATCCCAGCCCGAGACCAAAACATTTCCCGTGTATTGTCCCGCTTGACTCATAGGAATCATTGAAAATATTTGCATGCTCGGCGGAATATGCTTCATTGCATTTTGAACACCTTGATCCAAACCACCGTCTTTTCCAGACATCAAAGTCAATGCATTTATATCAGAAGAAAGCATTAAAATATCTTCATATGTATCTTGATTGAAATCTTCTAAAGCAACTTGTGATAATGGCCCTGGATTTACGGGAACTTCATCCAAAACTAATGTAGCAGGTGTAAGTGTAAATGCAATCACATCCCCAGAATTAAAAGGAACTATTACATCAAAAAATCCATCTGCGTCCCAATCTGTTAATTCAATTGAGTAAGGAAGAATACCGCTAAGCCCATCAATTCTTTTTCGGACTAAATGTCCCGAATCAAAAACACCGCCTATATTGTAAAATGGTTGAGCCTTTATTGTATGCCCTTCCGGACTTAATGCTAACACATCATCATAGCCATCGCCATCATAATCCACAACACCAACATAGAGTAAACCGGAACCAACCAGTAATTCATCTGGCCGAACTTTTTTTGTTAATGATAATCCTGTAGCAGTTGAATTCACAATTGCAAATCCACGAAATGGACTTCCTAATGCTAAAACTAATTCTTGATCCCCATCAGCATCCTGATCTAACAATTGAAAGTTGTTACATCGTAACGACCGGTTCTCTTTTCCCAAATCCAATGTAGCAGTTGGGATTTCTGAAAAATGTGATCCATCCCAAGAATAGGTCGCTACAAATACATGCGGAGTAGCATTATCCCCAAATCGAGATAAATTCATGACCAATACAAGTTCGGGAGATCCATCTCCATCCAAATCGCCAATTTGAGCATCAACAAATTGACCTTCTAAAGCAACTGGAGGTGTAAACTCCCAAATTAAATTTTGATATCCATCTGAATCAATTTCATAATATCGAACTGCCGTTGGAAATACATCTTCTCTTGGTGAAAGTTCGAGTGCAATAAATTCTAAAAACCCATCACCATCTAAATCATAAGTCCCATTCATATGAACAATCTTTTGTCCAAATGAAAGACCAAAAAGGAAAACCAATGTTCCTAATAATTTTTGTGATATGTGAAACTGATTCATTGAATTATTTATCTATTATTCTCATCATTTTCATCAAGATTAATTGTCTCTTTTTCCAATTCATTATCCGGCTGAGATATTTCCGTTTCAGGAATAGATCCATCTTGAATGTGTAATTTTGTGTCTTTCCTGTTTTCTAACTTTAATGTATCTATAAGAACTGGAACATCTATCTCTGACTTTAATACTTCTAATACATTAGTAGACACTTCATCCTCTTGTGGCTCTACTATATTGGGATTCATCATAGATTCATCTTTAGTGACAACTTTTTTCTCTGATGGAACATTGCTCTGTTTTGGTTCTACGGGAATATCTGGACTTGCTTGATCTGGCTGCGCTTCTGGTAGTCGAGGTTCACGCGTCACTGTAGGCAATTTTCCTACCGGGCCAAATAATGGACCTTCTAAAGAAGCACCCTGGAGTAATTTTATTTTTAATTCATTCGGGAACATTTCCTGTATAAGCCGAGAAAACATAACTGCAGGCTCAACATGGCCAACTAAATCAAATTCAGTAGTCACTTTCTTAGACCCATTGGCGCGAACCACAACTTCTCCTCGAATAGCCTGAAGCGTGCCTTCATCCATAAAAACAGCAAGAGATTGAGATGGATTTGATGGCGTGGTAGATGATAAATAAATTCCTTGATAAGTGGAATCCTCAATACCATCAAATGAAAATCGAATTAATTTATCGGTAAAATCCATATCCAATGACGTAGGGAAGCCTTCAAAGAAATAATCAGGGAATTCAAATAAGTTAGGATCAAAAGCTTCCGGCTCATAAGACTGAGATAATGAATCTTGATTTGGCGAAATTGACATAAAAACTACATTCGTCTGCATATCATGCACCATCGTTAATGTTGTAATACTATCTAATCTTGCATCTCTCAATGAATAAGCAAAATCAAATGTATCACCTCTTTTCAAGTTTGCAAGATTTGCAGAAATACCGTGTTGAAAATGGGTTGCAGTTCCCATGGGTGGAAGCTGATTTACAGATATTCCAAATGGAGCTTCGCCATCAAAAACATATCTATCCTTTGTATCTGATGCGGGGGTCATCGCCAATACATAATATAAATCAATTGCATTGATTGACTGCATATCCAATACTGTATCTGAATTAACTTCATCAGGCACCAATGCTTCATGAACTGTTTCTGAAAATGTAGATACACCTTTATCTCTTTCTGGAATTAAAGAAACGATTGAATCATTTTCAACGTTTTCAGGAATATAATCTCCGAGATTTAGACGTGTAAACCCAGCTTCATCAGCCCAAGTGACACTCTCCATTTCCTTATTCATATTTGGAATAGATGTTTTATCAATAGGGTCAGTATTATCTGAAAGATCCTTTTTAACACTTGCTAAAAAATCACCTAAAGTTGGCGTTAAAACATCATATTTTTTCTGCTTCTTGGTTGCATCATTCTCAAGATTAAATGTCTCATCTTGGCCATCAGGTAAACTTGTATAATCTTTGTTTTCTATCATGGGGATTGAATTCAGCGTTGCTGATTCATCAGCTAAAGACGCTGATGGAATAGGCAGCACTCCCATTTCTGCACGAGAGTTTGTATGTCTCAAAACCGATGGCAGTGTCTCAGTAACTTCAACTTGAGTTTTCATACTTATTATTTCTGAAAGCATCGATCCACTTATTTCATCTATAATAGGAAATAATTTTTTATTTGAAAGATTTGTATTAGAAAGTATTGGATTGCCGCCTACTACTTCTAATAAATAAACATCATCTGAACCAAATGGAATTAATAAACCTTCTGTGTCTGAGGTTTTTGATTGAAATGCTTGGATATCTGCCCCAAGTAAGTTTTGTGCATTATCAATAGGTAATTGTTCTGACCTTATATGCTTAAAATTTTGAGAAACATCAAAAAGTGCAATCTTAAGTTTATCTCCCTCTGGGGAAATTGTTGTGAGATAGTTTGACTCATGACTTATAAAGCCACCTGTATATACTACACCATAACCATTCCTAATAATAGGCGCTTCAAGCATTTGGATATTTGAAAGCGAAATTTCATCATCAGATAACACAATGTTGAATACCATTGCCTGTCGTAAGGTTGCTCCAAAACCAACCGATAGTTTTGGAAACCCACCCGGAACTAGAGATAGATTAGATGGTCTAATAATTTTTAACCCAGCGGATTGATAACCAAGTGTAAGTGGCGCTGAATCAAATCCACCTTCTTTTCCTAAAAAAACATAAAGCCATGATTGGTCATTAACCGAAGGTGGTAAATCCACGATAGCTACAAGCTCATTGTAGCCATCGCCATTGATATCTAAAACTTCAACGTCATTAAATGATTGTCCGTTCGGCAACAAATACGACCATACTGTGTCCGTTATTGATGAATTCGTAATCTCTACCCAGCTCGCAGAAGACGTACGGGTATTGAGGATGAGTGTTTCAATTACCCCATCTTTGTCTAGGTCATATGACCCGTGAACGTGGAAAACTCCCCTGGCTGATAGACTCGACAAGAGAAGGACTCCAATAAATATTTTTCTTAAGAAGCGCATTTCTGCCCCTATGAACGTACTAAACCGCATGTTATTAACCCAAATTAGATACAATTATTCGGGAGGCAAATCACGTTTTAATCTCCCTTACCTCATTTACTCTTCAAAAAATATAGGGTTATAAGGATGTTTTTACAAGGAAAAGACCCTACCAAACTTTTGATTCAAATTTTTAAGTTTATGGCTGTATTTTCTTTCTAAATTCAACGATGAATCTTAATTTGAATCATTCCACCATGCGGAGAATTTTATAAATCATGAAAAATATTGTTTTATTCATATCACTGAGTACCACCATTTTGTTGGCACAATTCAGTTATCCTGCTCAAGATTTTCTTGGCGGCGGTATTGGCTATAGCCCAATGTATATAAAACTTGATTCAATCCCGGGATCATCTTTTTTAACGGGCTTAGGGCTTGAACCAAAGAACTTTAAAGATCCGTTCGTCATTCATGGGGGAGAGGGTTTCGCTCACGTGACAGGTCGCTGGCGGATTGGTGGCTACGCGGGTGTAGGCGGAACGACAATAAGCACCATACCAGATATTGTTGTATTTCAAGATAATAACGGAAATGACACATTAGATATTGGTGAACCTTCCAAAAATTATACAAAATATTTCAACCCAACCATTGAAGCAAAATTTACATTTTCATTAGGCGCTGCTTCTGTAGAATATGTTATGCCTCTCTTACAAGATCTCGAAATATCGGCAGGCGCTTTAATGGGGCTCGGTCGAGCAGGAATAGCGCTAGATCAACAAAGTGGAAATCCTCGTTGGGCTGATGTTTTTTCAAATGTCTATGGAACCATGGACAGCACAGGCACATTATTCTATGGAGTAGATAGTACAGAATATGCCGATCCGAGTATTTTACCCGGTACTGTACCTGGACTTCTTCGCGATGTGAGCGCAACATTTTTCAATTTTCAACCCTACCTCGCTGTAAAATGGCAATTTCTAGAGCGATTAGGATTACGTATAAGCGTTGGGTTTAACAAAGGTACCATTACTGCTGGAAGTTGGGTCTTAAATGGGAGAACCAAAATAAGTGATTCACCAACATCAGCGATTCAAGGCGCATCGTTTCGAACGATGCTCTATATCGGTTTATAACTCAAAAATAAAATATTATGTTTAAAAATGCCCAAAAAATTTGGCCATTGGTGCTATCTGCAACCATGGGATTTCTTCTTGCTGCTATTATTTTTATGCCTAGAATGTATGCCGGAGAAAAAAATGTTTATAAAGTATTACGTGAAAAAATAAATGTATTGCAGCAAATTATTTCTTATGTAAACCATTTTTATTTTGATACTGTAGATATGGATAAAATCATGGATGGTGCTTTTAAGGGACTCATGGAAGAGCTAGATCCTCACTCCACTTACATCCCCGCCAAAGAGCAAGAAAATATCAACGAAATATTTAAAGGAAAATTTCAAGGTATTGGAATTGAATTTGATATTTTAGATGGGTTTATTACTGTGATTTCTCCTGTACCCGACAGTCCTTCTGATATTGTCGGCCTCATGCCTGGCGATAAAATTATTGCAATCAACGGCGAAGATGCTTACAAAATCACCAAAGATGAAGTTTTCAAAAAGCTGCGAGGTCGGAAAGGGACAAAAGTAGATGTTACAATTAGCCGTATTGGAACTCAGAAACCATTTGATGTAACTATCATTCGGGATAATATTCCAATATATAGTGTTGGCGCAGCAACCATGATCGATGAAGAAACAGGGTATATATTTTTAAGACGATTTTCTGCAACAACCGAAACAGAAGTGACTGCTGCTTTAGACAAACTTGTAAATCAGGGGATGAAGCGTCTTTTATTTGATCTCCGTGGGAATAGTGGTGGTTATTTAAAACAAGCTGCAGCAATCGTAGATCAATTTATTACCACAGCTGACACATTAGTTTATACTGTTGGTAAGGTAAAAGAATCCAATCAGGTTTTTTTGGGGAATTCAGGAAAAGGATTTGATAATTTCTCTCTAATCGTATTAATTAATCGAGGGTCTGCTAGTGCTGCAGAAATTGTATCAGGCGCAATTCAAGATTTAGATAGAGGGCTTGTCGTTGGTGAAACAAGTTTTGGAAAAGGACTCGTTCAACGACAATTACCATTAGATTCAGGCGCTGCAGTTCGCGTGACGATTGCTCGCTACTATACCCCGTCTGGACGCCTCATCCAGCGCCCCTATGAAAACGGAAACGATTTAGCTTATTACCGTGAACTGTATGCAACAGATCGAGAATCCAAAATAGACAGCTTGAAAGAATTGAGACCAAAATACAAAACAAAATCGGGCCGAATTGTTTATGGCGGAGGGGGAATTACACCTGATGTATATATCCCTTATAAAAACAATATCAATAGCGAAACCGGAAAAGTATTAAGGAATCCCAAACGACCTATATTTAATTTTGCATCCGAATATGCTTCAATTCATTCAACTGAGTTTCTCTCTTTTTCTGATTTTAAAAATGATTGGGTTGTTTCTGATGATATTTTTTATAATTTCATCCATCATCTTAAACAGGATTCTATTGATGTTGTTGAAGATTCCTTATTTATAAATACGGATTTTATTTACAATAGAATTAAAAGTGAAATAGCAGGTTCTGTTTGGGGAAAAGACGAAGCAGCAAATATTCGATTGCAGTTAGATAATCAAGTAATTGAATCATTAAAACATTTTAATGAAGCTCAAGCGTTCTTAGATTCATTGAATTAAATTGAACGTCTTTTAATAAACTTTATTATTATTTTAATCACTATTTATTAGATCATAATCGGAGAAACACAACAATGGTCCATTATTTCTTAGAAGGCGGCAGTTTCATGTGGCCAATCCTAATGACCCTTTTATTTGGGATAGGATTTGCTATAGAGCGATTTTACTCGCTAATGATGTCTGCTGTAGACTCAAATTCATTTTTTGAAGACATTACAAAAGCAATCGATGACAACGGAGCTGAAGCAGCTGTAAAAGTTTGCGAAGACACTGAAGGCCCTGTTGCAGCTATTTTTCATGCTGGTTTATCTAGAATGCATCGTGGCTTAGGTGACGTTGAAAAAGCAATTCAAAATGCCGGTGCAATGGAAATGGCTTTTCTTGAGAAAAATATGATTTGGCTTAACGCTGTCATTACTATCGCACCCATGTTAGGATTTACGGGAACTGTTGTAGGAATGATTGGGGCATTTGATGCTATTAAAGCAGCCAATGATATTTCGCCTGCAGTTGTAGCCGGTGGTATCTCTCAAGCTTTGTTGACAACTGCATTCGGATTGATTGTAGCCATGATTATTCAGACATGCCAAAATCTTTTTATATCTAGAATTGATAAGCTCGTATTAGATATGGAAGAACAGTCTGTGAAAATCATGGATCATCTGTACGAAAAAGAAGCCAGAAAATAAACTTTTCAAGGTAGCCATATGGCCAAACGCAGATTTAAAGGTGGGGAAATACCCACATCTTCAATGGCAGACATTGCCTTTCTACTCCTAATATTCTTTTTGGTAACTACTACCATAGACACTGACAAAGGATTGGGCGTTATTCTTCCGCCTCCTGGTGACATGGAAATCGAAATTCGGAAAGAAAATATTTTAAATTGTCTTATTAACTCTCAAGGAAAAGTACTTTTAGATGAAGAGCCAACCAGTATCGATCAAATTCATCGTACTGTCGGACAAAGACTTCGGGAGAATAGTAAATTAATTGTTTCCGTTAAAGCTCATCCTAAAACTGCATATAATGATTATGTTCGTGTTATAGATCAATTAAAAATGGCTGACGCAAAACGAATCTCAATCGCCAATAGTAAGTAATAATGAAATTTACACGAAAAACACAAATCTCAAGTGAAATACCAACTGCATCTATGCCTGATATCATATTTATGCTATTAATATTTTTTATGGTAACAACGGTACTTAAGGAAAGTTCGGGACTTCCTGTTAACCTTCCAAAAGCAAAGCGTATTGAAAAGTTGAAATCTAAGCGTCATACAGTTCAGCTTTGGGTATCAAAAGAAGGAATGATTTCTATTGATGACCGTTTACTTAACGTGGATGATGTTTCCTTAGTTATGTATGATAAGCGAATGGCGGATCCACAGATTGTTGTTTCTCTTAAAGGTGATGAAGAATCTGAGATGGGGCTGATATCCGATATCCATGATAACCTTAGAAAAGTAGAAGCATTAAAGCTTAATTATTCTACCAAGACCCTAGTCGATTAATGGCACATATAAATCCACTAAAAATACAATATCCTATCGTGATACGAGTAACATCTTTAATTGGTGTTACGCTTGTAATCTTAAACTTTCTTGTATTTCCACGATTCTTAAGCACCATGGAATTTGAAGATGTAGATCAGGTGATTATAGAAAACATTGATATCCCGCAAACACAACAAATTGATAATACACCACCACCTGCTCGTCCATCTATTCCAGTCCCTTCCGATGATGAAGATATTGCAGATGATTTAACTTTAGATGAATTAGATTTCGATGATTTTTCAAATATGGATGCACCACCACCACCACCGTCAGGTCCCAGAGTGGTCTTTATTCCTTATGATGACCCTCCTGTAGCCATGTCTCCAATTCGTCCCGTTTATCCCGAAATTGCACAGGAAGCCGGTATAGAGGGCGTTGTTGTTGTTCAGGCTTTCATTGATGAAAAAGGTCGAGTAAAAGAAACATTAATTTTGAAAGGTGTCCCAAATACTGGCTTAGATGAAGCTGCGATGGACGCGATACGTAAAACACGATTTCGCCCAGCAAAGCAACGAGAACGACCAGTAGCAGTTTGGATATCTATCCCAGTAAATTTTAAACTAAAATAAAAACAACCGTCATTTAACAATACAAAAAAAGCCTCTGGAAAATTCAGAGGCTTTTTTATTACTTTATATTTTAAGATAAAAATATAAAAAGTTTATCCCTTTATATTTGCACAGTGATATTCCCAATTCATCTTACGAATATATTCTACTGAAATTCCCTGAGGACATTCTGCTTCACAAGCTTCTGTGTTTGTGCAATGACCAAAGCCTTCTTTATCCATTTGTTGAACCATACCAATTACCCGCTCCTTTCGTTCTGCTTGACCTTGCGGTAGAAGTGCTAATTGTGAAATTTTTGCTGCAGTAAATAAACTGGCGGATGCATTTTTACAAGCCGCAACGCAGGCACCACACCCAATACAAGCAGCTGCATCAAAAGCGTCTTCGGATATTTCTTTACTGATGGGAATAACATTCCCATCAGGAGCACTTCCTGTGTTAATAGATACATATCCTCCTGCTTGGATAATTCTATCTAAGGGAGTTCTATCAACTATTAAATCTTTAATAATTGGAAAAGGCTTTGCTCTCCACGGTTCAATTGTAATTGTATCCCCGTCATTAAAAAATCTCATATGAAGCTGACAAGTCGTCGTTCCATCTAATAAACCATGCGGGCGACCATCAATTACCATGGAACACATTCCACATATCCCTTCTCTGCAATCATGATCAAATGCCACAGGCTCTGAATCTTCATTCACCAATTGTTCATTTAATACATCCAACATTTCCAAAAATGACATGTGAGTGTTAAGTCCATCAACCTTGTAATTTTTAAATCCACCCGGTTTATTTAGGCCATCTTGACGCCAAATTTTTAGTGTAAGGTTTAAAGTTCCCATTACTTATAACTCCGCTGTGTTAATTCAACAGCTTCAAATTGTAATTCTTCTTTATTTCGGACAGGTTTCACATCATCACCTTTATACTCCCAAGCTGATGTAAATTTAAAATTCTCATCATCACGTAATGCTTCACCTTCTTCCGTTTGAGATTCTTCTCTGAAATGTCCACCGCAAGATTCACTCCGATCTAGCGCATCCCGAACCATCAATTCACCTAATTCTATAAAATCTGCTACTCGACCTGCTTTTTCTAATTCAGGATTCAAATTATCATCTCGCCCGGGAACTCTAACTTTTTCCCAAAACTCTTTTTTCAGTGATTGAATTTCTGATATGGCACTTGTAAGATTGGGTTTGTTTCGCGCCATCCCACAATTTTCCCACATAATTGCTCCCAAATCGCGATGGAAACTTTCTACAGATTTTGAACCGTTATTATTTAATAATCGAGTGTTTTGGTCTCGCGCTTCATTTTCTGCAATTTCAAATGCTTCATGATCAGTTGAAATAGCTGGTGTTCGAATATCTTTGGATAAATATTCACCTATCGTGTATGGCAACACAAAATACCCATCCGCTAATCCCTGCATGAGTGCTGACGCGCCTAATCTATTTGCGCCATGGTCAGAATAATTACATTCTCCAATAGCATAAAGACCTTGGACAGTGGTCATTAAATTATAATCAACCCAAAGCCCTCCCATCGTATAATGAACCGCGGGATAAATTCTCATAGGAGATTTATACGGATCTTCTCCCGTAATTTTTTCATACATTTCAAAGAGGTTACCATATCGAGCGCTAACAACATCCTGCCCCAGTCGTTTTATAGCATCTTTAAAATCAAGATAAACTGCAAGTTTGGTTGAGCCTACACCATATCCTTCATCACATCGTTCTTTGGCCGCGCGAGATGCGACATCTCGAGGTACTAAATTTCCAAATGCCGGATAGCGACGTTCTAAATAATAGTCACGTTCATCTTCAGGAATATCTTCAGCGCGACGATCGTCACCCTGTTTTTTTGGCACCCAAATTCTACCATCATTCCGAAGTGATTCAGACATTAGAGTTAATTTAGATTGATAATCTCCCGAAACCGGAATACATGTGGGGTGAATTTGAGTAAAACTAGGATTCCCAAACATGGCTCCTTTTTTATAAGCTTTCCAAATTGCAGTTGTATTGCTTGCCATAGCATTAGTTGAAAGATAAAAAACATTTCCATATCCACCTGTTGCTAAAACAACGGCATGCCCAAAATGGCGTTCATATTCACCAGTTAAAAGATTTCGAACAATTACACCACGTGCTTTTCCATCAATTTTTACAATATCCAGCATTTCATGGCGATTATACATGGTTACGCTGCCTTTTGCAATTTGTCTACTTAATGCGCTATAAGCACCCAATAATAATTGTTGTCCAGTTTGACCTCGAGCATAAAACGTTCGCGATACTTGAACGCCACCAAAAGACCGGTTATCTAATGTGCCACCATATTCGCGAGCAAAAGGAACACCCTGAGCAACACATTGATCAATAATATTTGAACTAACTTCTGCTAAACGATGAACATTGGCTTCGCGGGATCGATAATCTCCTCCCTTAATTGTATCATAAAAAAGTCTAAATACAGAATCTCCATCATTTTGATAATTTTTTGCAGCATTGATTCCACCTTGTGCCGCGATAGAATGTGCGCGACGTGGGCTATCTTGAAAACAAAATGTTTTTACATTGTATCCCATTTCGGCCAAAGACGATGATGCTGATGCACCAGCAAGCCCTGTTCCAATAACAATAATCTCTAACCTTCTCTTGTTCCCTGGACTAACTAATGGAACTGTGGATTTATAATTTGACCATTTTTCTGATAATTGCCCTTCTGGAATTTTGCTATTTAAAATACTCATGATTGTAAGTGTAAAATAATTGGAATGATTGCAAATGCCGCAGGTATCAATATTGCAATTGTTTGTGAAATTGTTTGAATTGGGCCAATATATTTCCGCGTTTTGAGTCCCAATGTTTGGAATCCCGACTCTACGCCGTGACGTAAATGGAATCCAAGAATAACCATACTAATAACATAAAAAGCTGTGTACCACCATTTTTGAAATGCAACAACAGTCATTGTATAAAGATCTTTATGTCCCCATGGATCATTTCCAATTGTACCAAAATGCATTTCGTACCAAAAACTTTTCATATGAATAAGAATAAATAACATAACCAATATTCCAAGCATTGGCATATTTCTGGATGCCCAAGAACTATTAGCAGATCCTGCTGAAACTTCATAATCAATCGGTCTTGCCTTTTTGGATTGAATCGCTAGGAAAAGAGTAAGGGCTGCATGCAATAAAATAGAAGCGTATGTAAGATAGGATAAAATTTTAACTGCAGGATTACTAGTCATAAAGAGAGCATACTCATTAAATTGCTTTTGAGCGACATCTCCGGAGAGTAAAACTAACTGTAAGTTTCCAGCCAAATGGCCAAAAAGAAAAACGATAAGAAAAAACCCCGATAATGTGGCCAGTGTTTTTCTAAAAACTGAAGAATAAAAGTAAGAATTCATTTAATTAATATGCAATATTTCAGGGCATGAAATTAAGGATTCAAATCAGACATTGCATAGAGATTTCAAATATTATTTCTTAATTAAGAAATAGTTAATCAGAAATCGCATTTTTAAATTTTAACAATATGATTAAAGATATAATAAATATTTTACTCTCCCTGCCAAGTCAACATGTTATTTATGGCAGTATTAGCACTGTTTCATGTATAGCCGGAATATGGATTTATAGTCAAGGGTCCAAAAGAATTAAATCTGTTTTTCTTCAAACAATCTCTTGGTTGGTTATTGTTAACGAGGTAGCCTATCAAGTCAATATGTTTTATTACGGTCTTTGGGATTTCAAAATCTCACTACCCTTAGAAATGTGTTATCTCACTGCCCTACTTATTCCAGTTTACTTCAAATATCAAGATTCTCGGCCACTTCAAAACTGGTTCTTTTTCGCCGGATTCGCTGGATCATTTACTGCATTTCTTAATACAAATTTATCAGAGATGGCTGAAATATACATGTCTATCCATTACTTTATCGCCCATGGATTTGTGATATTCATAATGCTAACTTTGGTTATCGACAACTACCGCCCACGATGGTCGGACTTTTTTAATGCGGTACAATGGACATCAACTCTCGTTATTTCCATCATCGTATTTAATTTGATAATTGGTAGCAATTATATGTTTACTCAATCAAAGCCTCCCGGTGTCAATTTCGCGATGCTTATGCCTGAATGGCCCTATTATTTCATTATAATGCTCGTTATGGGTCTTGTGTTTTATGCCCTTTTAATGTTAATAGCACTGATACCAATTCGTAAAAAGATAAACACCCCATAAAATTAATGGTCGTAAAAAGCGTAATATAAAAAATGAATATCCCATTTTTTTCAACAGTTTTTTATAACTTTTACCAAGTTTAAATTTTATTCTATTTATGGCCCAATATTCAATACTACAAAAAAAAGAAATCCAGATACTTTTAGATCAATACGATATTAAAGTAAACCATTTTTCAACAATTCTTGGCGGCGCTGGAAATTCAAGCTATTTAATAAATTCAAACAATCAAGATTACATTTTAACTATATGTGAATTTCATATAAGCCATGCAATATCCTTGTGCAATCTCTTAGAGTACTTGGAAAAACATGATTTTCCAAGTACAAGAATTACAAAATCATCCAATGGAAAAACATGCTTAACCTTTCAAGGTAAACCTGTATTGTTAAAACCATATATTCATGGGAATGTTATTCAAAATTTGAATAGACCCATGATACGACAAGTTGGTAAAGCTCTTGGAAAGTTGCATGAAGTTCCATCCCCAAATAATTTAGATAAAATTCATTCTTATGGATTAGAAATATTCTCAAAATGTTTTGAAAAAAACATAGACCCCATCTATGAAAAATGGCTGGTTGAAAAACACAATTGGCTAAAAAAAGAGATTCCACCATCCTTACCAAAGGGCTTAATTCATGGTGATCTTTTTTATGATAACGTTTTGTTTGAAAAAAATAAATTCAAAGCAATCATCGATTTTGAAGAAGCTTGCCATTATTATAAAGTATTTGATTTAGGGATGGCTGCTCTTGGTTTATGTACAATAAACTTTAAAATTGATTTAAAAAAAGTGCGTGCTTTAATTGAAGGATATCAAAAAATTAGAATCTTAGAAACAGAAGAAAAAGAAACACTACAACTCATGATAGATTATGCCGCAACAGCAACTTCATTCTGGCGTTTCTGGAAATATAATATTGAACTCCCAATGAAAGATAAATCCAAAAAACACATGGAAATGGTGAAAATTTCACATCATGTTAATTCAATTTCACCTACAGAATTTCAAAAAATTATCTTTTAATTCATCCTCTGTGATTGCAGCCCAAACGGCCCTTCTTTCATTACTATAGTAAAAAAGTTTTCAAAATAAATTTCTTCGCCTAATCCGCGCTCCTTGAGTCCTCTTATCACTAATTCTCCTATCCACTTATTCCACTCTCGATACATTTTTCCAGAAGGTCCAATTTGAGAGTCATCTAAAATCATCGATGCTTTATTAAACTGATGTCGTTCATCAATCGTCCAGTTTTTTACGACTTCTAATATTTCATCTCTGATAGAATCCACAATTAAAATAGAAGTCCAAAAGGCAACCGGCGCCATTTCATATCCCATGGGGGGTCGATCGGCGCCCCGAACTTCTACCAGATCTTTTAGGCGAACATTGGTAAAAATTTGGTGAAGCACCGCCTGCATATCTTCCTTTCTTAACCTGTTTGACGTGTTTAATTCACTCAAGCGTTCACCCATGATTTGTTTTGTGCCTGCAATGATTCCATTTTTATCTATTTCAAAAATACCAAGAACAGTCATAGTATAATCAATGAATTTATCAATTAATCCATCGGGACTAATAATCCCATGATCAATCAAGTTTCTACATCTGGTTTTATCGGTATTTTCCCAAATGATATTTCTGATATTTTTAACACCCGTGGGATTCCCATTTTGGAAAGGACTATTTGCAAATAAGTAAGCACAAATTGGTTGTAAGCAATCTGCAACAAAGGTCATTTCTTCCAAGTCCTTTTCACCGGTAACATCATAATTAATTTGAACACTAGTTGTATTCCGCATCATCCATTTTCCCATAGAACCATTTCGTTCCATATTCGCATTCATGAGTTCATATTTTAGATGATGAATTAAATCTATATCATTTGGTGCAAAATTCGGTTCTACACCATAACTAATTATTTGTAAGTCATTTTCTTTGACGACTGATAATAATAATTCTTTATGTTTTTCTAAGGAAGAACTCAACTGATTCAAATTTTGATAAGGGGGACTCGACCACTCTAATTGCCCGCCGGGCTCCAGTGTATAAAGACCATTCTTTCCAACATTTTCTTTCATGAATGATAACAGGTTTGTTGCTGAAAATTCATCACACGGATTAACGGGAAGACGACGGTTATCTTTGGTATAAATGAAACACTCTTCTTCCATCCCAATGGTGCGAGTATCTCGTGTAACTAACCGAGATAAAATCAAGTCTTTCATTTTGCTGCGAAGATTCATGGTTTAAATTAATTGAAATTAACCGTCTTTGATAATCCAAAAGGGAAGAGAAAAAAATAATTGGTTAATTCGTTTTTAGATAGTTATAATTTATAATTATACCAAGTTGACATTACATCATTCCCCAAGTAATCAAAACAAATATGGCCATGATAACAGGAAACCCAACTAACATTCCTCCATTCAATTGTCTTGGGTTTTTTGTCACAGCACTCATTTGATTAAATTTTAAATTAACAACCATCACGTTTCCTTCTTCCACATAAATCGTTTTCGAACCATACAATTGATTGTTCCTTGTAATAGGATCGTTACCGAGTTCATATAGACCGCCATCAGCTATAATTTGAGCATAAATAGGTGTAAACCCACTAACTTGGTGCCAACCTGGCTTCACTCGAACAGATCCATTTAGGGGCGTTTTCCCAATTCGTTTTCCATCAATATAAATAGGCACGCCATCTACATTGGATGTGACTCGAATCCCCGCTGGTACTGATTCTAAAAACCGTTGCTGAACTTGATACCATTTTCCCCGATCTAACTCTTCTTGAGTTAATTCTGTCTTTCGATATGGGGAAACTTTTATTTTTTGAGGGCTCAACCATTCTGAATAATTATTAGATAATGAATCTGATTCTTCAGAATCAAACCAATAAATTCTTTCCGGAATAAACCCTACTTCTTTTGCGGGCATATCTGTTGAAGACTGAAACCCGACTTGATTCTCAATAGAAAAATCATCTGAAACTGAATTTTGAACTTTATATTGATTTTGGGTTATCTTTAATGGGAGTGATTTTTGAAACTTCTTAGATAAATTAGTTTTAGGCAAGTCATCCTGAATTTCATTTTTATTTATCTTAGCGCTCTTATCAACGTGGGGCTCAAGCTCTATCCATTTTGGGATGTAATTTTTTGATTTATAATCTTGGTTAAGTGTCAGGTAACTATCATCTACGATTGGAACAATCTGTTTTTCAGGTATAATAAGATTATCATTTGTTAGCTGATTTAGCTCCAAATTATCCGGAATAGATTGAAGACCCGAAAATAAAAAATTATCATTTTCATTTGAAATATTTGTTAAAAATATTTTACCATTAAATTTAAAAAATGAGTTTGGACCCAGATCCATACGAGCGCGTTCAAAAGCTGCATTAAAATTAACTGTATTATATTGAGGAAAAACGTTTGCCATTCCACCTTTAGAATAAACGGGTTGATTTTTTCTAATTACATCTGCAGCTTCCTGTGACTCAACAAGATGTATAAAGACAATCGTAGCGAATTCAGTGGAAATATTAACAATTTCATATCCCAATATTGGTTTTTTAAACATAAATGAAAGTTGGGTAGACCCATCAATATCATCTAAGATAATACTGGAAATAGGACCGGAAAATATAGGATAAGGGCCTTTGTTTTTTTGAGGAGTTACATCGAGTAAAGTCAAATACATTTTTCGCTGATCTGATTTCCAAGCAATAATGTTATCATAATCTATCGAATTAGAGTAGGATAAATGAATCTCCACACCGTTCTCTCGAACTTGGTATTGAATATCTTCTAAATGAGTTTTCGCAACTATTGATGATATGAGCACAAAATAAACAAAGCTGACCCTTAAAGCGAATGCTCGCTTTAAAAAAACAAAAAAGTTAGTCGACAAAATAACTAAACTCATATTGAGATGTTTCATGTTACTAAAAATTTATATTATCCAATGTATTCGCTTTATGACCAAACCCACTTATTGAAATTCGTCGACAATGAAATTGATATCATCAAGGAACCCTTCATAAGTGATATTCTGTTATAGAAGATAAACATTATGCGCATTCTTATCAAACAGACTGGGGAAATTGTGAAGACTAATTATACCAAGATTAAGTCACTGAGTTTCAGGACATATTTCAAGGAATTAGAGAGTTATATCTATTCTCAAAAAATGTAAATGACCATTTGAATTATCCGATTCACTATCTAAAATTTAAGGATGATGGTAAGGGAAAATCGCACAGCTTGGTTCGGTGCCCTATTGCTTATAACGGCTTTGGGAGCAAAAACAACAACAGTGAAGGTATTTCACGTGTTTAATAGTTTTGGTACTGAAACTCAAGAACTAAAAAATTCGATTGTGATGATGTATGATAAAAACGGATTTTTAGTCGATAGCACAATTTATACCCACACTCTTCCTTTAAGTGAAAAATATGTATATGTCACTGGACCACACGAAGGGCTGAAGCTCCAACGTAGCTATGATAGAGAAATGATTTTAGCCTATCGATTTAAAAACAATAATTCGGGACAAAGAATGAGTACCAGTCTCTACGGTTCTGGAGATACACTTTATTGGAAAGAATTTCACAAATATGATGATCGCGGATTAATAATCAAACGTATACGATATAACCCCCAAGAAGCAATTAACCCCGAAATGATGGTTCTAAAAAAAGATTCTGGTGAAATGATTTGGGGGGAAAGCTATGATTATGATTCTACAGGGACAGTCTTAGAGCATCGAGAATTATACGATAATTATGTTCTCGAAATAACAACTTATGATTTAACTCCCTTAAAAGACCCTAAAAAAAGAAATGAATATTTTGATCCATCTGTAATTTTCCGCACAATTTATTTCCATGATGAGAATAGCCATTTAAGTCATGAAATTTCAGTAGAACGACTTGGGAAATCTCTTGGCTCATCAAAGTACAAATATGATATTCTTGGACGACAGGTTAAGTCAACATTCTATAATTCAAATGGAGTGATTGAAGAATCTTTAAATACTGTATATGATGATAACAATTTTAAGCAATACAAATATTTAGCAGATTCAACACTTAAACTAATTTCCAAGAAAGAATTGCTCTTAGATGATAGTGGACGTCCTTACATTGAGGCAATACTCGATGGAGAGGAAAGACTCTTAGAAAAGAATGTATATTCCTATGATGAAAAGGGGCGATTATCCCAAATTAAACAATATGATATGATTCGACGGGGAAGAGATGATAAAAAAATTCCAGTTCGTGTTAAAATGTATGAATATAAGTAAATTACACAATATTCTTTCAATGACAATAATTCCGGGAGGTTTCTATGAGAGTCATTGATCCAAAAAGTGTGACCATTGGTGTTTTAGGAACATTACTGGTTTTTTCAACTTTAGGGTTTCGAGCAAATACAGACGAGTTAGGACACTTAGTGGTACGTAGCCTAACCATTGAAGATGATCGTGGTGTTATCATGGGGTATCTTGGTAACGGGTATATGCAAACTTATAACCAATATGGTGAACCAACTTTATTTATTGGAACAGGTAAAGATGGCGGTGGTTATATGCGCGCTTATAATGGAAATGGCGATGAATCGGCTTATGTTGGTACAGGTCGAATGGGCGGCGGTTATATCCGAACCTACAATAATTCCGGAAAAGAAACATCTTATCTCGGCACAGGATCCGACCATGCAGGTCAACTTCGAATTTATAATAAAGAAGGAGAAACATCTTCCTATCTTGGAGATGGATATTACCAAGCTTATAATCACTTTGGAGAAAGGACTCTTTTTTTAGGGACAGGTTCTAGTGGCGGTGGATATTTACGGACTTATAATTTTGACGGACAGGAAACTGTTTATCTTGGTACGGGTGCTGACAGTTCAGGGCAGATGCGAGTTTATGATGTATCTGGGGAAACCGGTTCTTTTCTTGGGAGTGGTTACTTTCGGACTTATAACCAATTCGGGAAAATGACAACCTATCTTGGGAATGGTCGTGATGGTGGAGGATACCTTCGTACTAATAATAAATTTGAAACTGAAACTGCTTTTTTAGGAACCAATAATTCTAATGAGGGGCTCATAAACTTGAATGATAAATTCGGACAAAGTTTCTGGATTCGCTTAAATAAAGGCGAATAAAAATATTTCGCTATTTTTTGACTTTATCGTCTCATTGTCTTAATTTTTATCATTAATGGTATCCAAGAGGCAAATGAATCAACTCTTTATATACCTTACATTAAACATAGTTTGACAACGAGGATTTGACCATGCGGAAAATATGGGTTATTTCAATCATTCTATCATCAGTGGCTTTTGCCCAAAATGATGGATTGGTTATATCTAATTACCCCAGTGGGGCATTACAAACTGAAGGCAATTATGCTAATGGTGTTCGGGACGGACTCTGGATATTTTGGTATGAAGGTGAAGTGTATCAAGATTTTGGAGAAGACACTGAACCCAACACACAAGACGAAGGTGAAGGCAACGGTGTTTGGGACTCTACAGAGACTGTAATTTTAGATTTAGACGGTGATACATTCTTTGACCACCCTCAAATGAAAATGGAAGGTTCCTATGCTGCCGGGAACAGGGAAGGTCTTTGGACCAAATGGTATACAAATAATAATCGAAAAGAAGAATCAAATTACACAATTGGGAAACTTACAGGGTCACTCATTCGATGGTACGAGAATGGGAACAAATCCGAAGAAGGCAGCTACGAAATCGGTGAACAGGAAGGACTTTGGGTTTGGTATTATCAAACGGGAATTAAAAAAGAACAAACGCGCTTTCATGATGGACAGCAAGATGGACTTTGGCTTCAATGGTTTACAGATGGTTCAAAAAAGTCTGAACGTAAATTTACAAATGGGGAACGAGACAGCGTTTGGACATCTTGGTACGAAAACGGCAATAAAAAATTCCAAGCAACTTATAACGATGGAAAATTAAATGGAAGCTGGACGGCATGGTATGAAAATGGTATTATCAAAGAAAAAACAGGGCATTATGTCGATAATAAATTAGATAAAAAATGGACTTACTGGGCCGACAATGGTCGAAAAACTCAAGAACTTGAATATGATAAAGGCGTAAAACATGGATTGTTTCGACAATGGAATACAGACAATTATAAAATAATTGATGGTGAATATAACCAAGGTGAAAAAAATAATGAATGGACAGTTTGGTATGATGATGGAACCATTAAACAACAAGAAGCTTATTCAGACGGAAATGTAAATGGTCAATGGATTTGGTGGAGACCAGATGGCATAAAAGACAATGAAGGAACTTATAAAAATGGCATTAAACACGGTGTTTGGACACTTTGGAATAACGCTGACCATAAAAAACTAGAAGAGACTTATGTAAATGGCGTTATTGACGGTATCGTTACAATTTGGTATGATAATGGTAATAAAGATCGTGAAGGAACCGTCCGTAAAAATGAACCCGAGGGGAAATGGGATTATTATAATGCTGATGGAACAAAAGACTTTGTATTTGACTATGGCAACGGATTAGATCAAGTTCGAATTGCAGAATTAGAAAAACGAGATGATATATTTTATAAAATTGGTAAACACAAACCATACACAGGAATGGTGATTGAATCAGGTGGAATTAAAGACTATTTACTTTTAGGTAGATTTACATCCGGGAAGCGAGATGGCCAATGGGTACAATGGTTTCAAAACGGACAGAAAGAAGTCGAAGGCGTTTATTACCGTGGGAAAAAACATGGAGAATGGCAATTATGGTATGAAGATGGTACCCAAAAAGAATATGGTCATTTTGATATGGGGAATATCGATGGACAGTATAAATATTGGTATGTAAATGGCCATTTACGTCAAGAACAATCTTATCACAAAGGAAAATCTCACGGTAAATGGACGTGGTGGTTTGAGCATGATCATAATTTAAACTTCACCAATGGAAATTGGAGCTATAACGGCGGAACATACAAAGCCGAAAATAACGAAGAACTATGGAATTGGTGGTGGTATCTCAACGATAATAAAGAAATGGAAGGCCACTATATTGATGGAAGAAAAAATGGCGTGTGGACCTGGTGGTATGATACTGGTATAAAACAATCTGAAGGTAACTATGTCGATAATGAACAGAATGATTTATGGCTATATTACACAATAGATGGGTCTGTTGCTGAAGAGATTACCTTCTCAGGCGGAAAGAGAGATGGGCGATCGACTGTTTGGCTAACACCCGAAGAAAAACAAGAAGAAAAATTTTATAAAAATGGAAAATTAGATGGACCAAGCACCTTCTGGGAAAATGCTTATCGAAATACAATGACCACGTATAAGTCAGGATCACCAGATGGACCATGGGTTATTTGGTATCCAAATAGCGATCAAATAAAGGAACAGGGGTTTCATCAAGACGGGACTAAAGAAGGCCTAACAACCTATTTTTATGAGGATGGCGTAATGCAACGCGAAGGCTTTTTTAAGAGTGGACTTCCTGAAGGAATTTGGACCTACTGGAATACAAAAGGTATAAAAGATTTTGATTTTGATTTTGGTTCAAAGCTTGAACACATTGTATTAGAAGACCTCGTTGAGCGTGAATCTAATTTCTATAAATTAGGAGAAGATGCGCCCTTTACTGGTATCATTACACAGGAAAATCAAGAAGCTGGATATTTATTTCTTGGACGTACTAAAAATGGGAAAAAAGATGGCCAATGGGTCAAATGGTTTCCTAGTGGAAAAGACGTCCCTGAAATTATTTTAGTCGCAGTTCCTAAACCTGAGCCAGACCTACCTTGGAGTGGTGGAAAACAAGAACAGGGCGGTTATAAAAATGGCGAAAAAGACGGAGATTGGACTGAGTGGTATGACAATGAACATATCAAATCTCATGGAACTTATGACCAAGGAATTATGAATGGGAGTTGGACATTTTTTCATAAAAATGGGATGAAGGAAAAAGAAGGTGCCATTGATAAAGGCAATGCTCATGGACTTTGGACATTTTGGGATGATAACGCTCAAAAAGTTCAAGAAGGTACATTTTCGGTTGGAACCAAAGAAGGAAAATGGACTGCCTGGTTTACCGATGGTCGATTAACCGAAGGATTTTATTCAGCCGGAAAAAAAGATTCAACATGGGCCAGTTGGTGGGATCATGAAAAAACTCGAAAAGAAATGCAAGGTGCCTATAAAAATGGGAAAATGATTGATAAATGGTTTTTTTATGACAAAAATGGAAATTTGAAAGAAATTCGATATTTTTCTCCTGCGTTCTAAATTGTAATTTTTATAGTATACTAACCCTAATATATAAGGAATTGAACCTGTGAAATATGTATATTATTTTGGAAACGGGCAAGCCGATGGGCAAGCCGACATGAAAAACCTACTCGGTGGAAAAGGTGCAAACCTTGCTGAAATGAATCATTTAAATATACCAGTACCACCTGGTTTTACTATTACAACTGATGTTTGTACTCATTATTATAATCATAATCTAGAATTTCCAACTGAACTAGAATCTCAAGTCCTAAGCTCTCTTACCCAAGTTGAAGCAATTATGGGTTCATGCTTTGGGGATGAAAATAACCCGCTATTGATTTCTGTTCGATCAGGCGCTAGACAATCTATGCCCGGTATGATGGATACAGTTCTGAATGTTGGACTGGCATCATCTACAATTCCAGGTCTTATAAAAAAAACCAACAACCCTCGTTTTGTATATGATGCATACCGCAGACTTATAATGATGTACGCGGATGTAGTTATGGAAAAAGCTGGTGGAATCGAACCCAAAGACGGAGAAGGAATTCGTCAAAAGTTAGAAACTATTTTAGATAATTATAAAAATGATAAAGGATTATCTGCTGATACAGATTTAAGCGCTGACGATTGGATTATAGTATCAGACTCCTTTAAATCTGAAATTCAAAACACATTTGGTGAAGGTTTTCCCGATGACCCTATGGCACAATTATGGGGTGGCATTAAAGCAGTTTTCAAAAGCTGGAATGGAAGTCGAGCAATTAGTTATCGGCGGATTGAAAAAATCCCAGAAGAATGGGGAACGGCTGTAAATGTTCAAGCCATGGTTTATGGTAATATGGGAGAGAATTCTGCCACAGGTGTAGCATTTACGAGAAATCCAGCCACGGGTGAAAATTTATTTTTTGGTGAATGGCTTTCTAATGCCCAAGGCGAAGATGTAGTAGCTGGACTTCGTACACCAAATCCTTTAAATGAAGATACGAAAACTCCTGAGACACAAAACCTCCCTTCATTAGAAACTTCTATGCCTGAACTTTACAATCAATTATTTGACATTCGTGCAAACCTTGAAGAACATTATAAAGATATGCAAGACATTGAGTTCACCATTCAAGATGGCAGATTATGGATGCTACAAACTCGAACAGGAAAACGAACGGGCACTGCAGCTATAAAAATGGCAGTGGATATGGCCAACCAAAAAATGATTGATAAACAAATGGCAATCATGCGGGTAGACCCAATACAACTTGATGAACTCCTCCACCCTATGTTGGATACGGACTCAGAAAAAAATGCTAAATTTTTAGCCAGAGGATTGCCTGCTGGTCCAGGTGGCGCAACAGGAAGAATTGTCTTTACAGCAGATACTGCTGAAGAATGGCACAATAAAGGTGAGAAAGTTATTTTAATTCGAGAAGAAACATCTCCGGAAGATGTGCACGGTATGCACGCTGCAGAAGCAATATTAACCGCTAAAGGTGGGATGACATCTCATGCCGCTTTAGTTGCACGAGGATGGGGGAAATGCTGTATTGTTGGATGTAGTTCAATCCACATTGATTTAGTAAACAAAGAAGTTTCTATCGATGACACTGTTTTAAAAGAAGGTGATTGGGTTACTATGAATGGAACCCTCGGTAACGTATATCAAGGGCAAGTCAATTTAATTCCATCTAATCCAGATACACATCCTGAATATAAAGTTCTCATGGAATGGGCTGATGAATTTAGATCTTTAAAAATCCGGACCAATGCTGAAAGTCCTACTGATGCGGCTCAAGCCATTCAATTTGGAGCTGAAGGAATTGGATTATGCCGAACTGAACATATGTTTTTTGATGAAACTCGTATTCTAGCCATGCGAAAAATGATTTTGGCTGATAACGAATCTGATAGACGAACAGCAGTAATGGGGCTTCTTCCATTTCAAAAGGCAGACTTCAAGGGAATCTTACAAGCAATGGAGGGAAAGCCTGTTACCATTCGACTATTGGATCCTCCTTTACATGAATTTATTACTTTAACCAATGATCAAGTTCAAGAATTGGCGAATCATCTCGGAATTGAAAAATCTAAAATTGAAAAACGTATTGCTGAACTTCATGAATTGAATCCTATGTTAGGGCATCGAGGATGTCGTTTAGGCATTGCGTATCCAGAAATTACAGAAATGCAATCTCGCGCTATTTTTGAAGCAACAGCAGAGCTGACAAAAGATGGTGTTTCGGTTATGCCTGAAATTATGATTCCCCTTGTTGGAACTGTTACAGAATATACAGATCAAGAAACAATTGTTCGCAATGTAGCAAAAGATGTATTAACTGAAACTGGCGTTGAGTTTAATTTTCTCGTTGGAACAATGATTGAACTTCCTCGCGCCTGTCTGACTGCAGATGAAATTGCACAACATGCTGAATTTTTTAGTTTTGGCACTAATGACTTAACTCAAACTACTTTTGGATTTAGTCGAGATGATATTGGATCATTCTTGCCTGATTTTTTAGAAAGAAATATTCTTCCTGGAGATCCATTCCAAAGTTTGGATGTGAGTGGGGTTGGTAAATTAGTTTCAATGGCTGTAAAATTAGGACGAGGAATCAATAGCAAATTAAAAATTGGAATTTGCGGTGAACATGGCGGTGACCCAGCATCTATTCAATTTTGTAAAGAAGTGGGATTAGATTATGTAAGTTGCTCACCTTTTCGAGTTCCTATTGCTCGATTGGCAGCAGCTCAAGCGGAATTACAACAGTTATAAGGGTATAAATTCTGCTGTAAAATGCCGTAGATATTTTGGCTGTTTTACAATTTTATATCCACTTAGCTCGTTTTTGATTTCATAAATCTCTTTCATGACTTCTACCACATAGTCAATATGGCTTTGGGTATGTGTTCGCCTAGGTATTGCCAATCGAACCAACTCCATTTCGGAAGGTAAGTCTGCGCCAGTATTTTGATCCACTTTTCCAAAGCCTACAGAACCAATTTCAACCGTTCGAATACCACCAGCGCGATACATTTCTACAGATAAAGACTGCCCCGGAAATTGAAGTGGTGGAATATGTTTTAATAATGTTTTTGCGTCAATATAAACTGCATGTCCTCCCGGTGGTTGAATAATTGGAAATCCAATTGCTGATAAATGTTCACCAAGATAACGTGTTTCCGCTATACGGTATTGAAGATAGCTTTCATCCAAAACTTCTTCTAAACCAACGGCAATAGCTTCTAAATCCCGGCCAGCAAGTCCACCATAGGTTGGAAATCCTTCTGTAAGAATTAATAACTCTTTTTCCATTTGCGCAAGCGCATCATCATTTGTGCATAAAAAACCACCAATATTAGCCATACCATCTTTTTTTGCACTCATGGTACACCCATCACCGTAAGTCATCATTTCCTGAACAATTTCCTTTATTGATTTTTCATCATATCCTTGTTCTCGTTCTTTAATGAAAAATGCATTTTCAGCAAATCGCGCTGCATCAAAATAAAGAGGTATATCATACTGATTTAGTATCTGCTTTACTTCTCTTACATTTTGCATTGAAACCGGTTGTCCCCCTCCTGTATTATTTGTAATAGTTAACATACAAATAGGAATATTTTCGGCGCCGTAATGTAAAATTGCTTTTTTTAATTTTTCAACATCCATGTTTCCTTTAAAAGGATGAATCTTTTGAGGATTTAAACCTTCGTCAATGACCAAATCAATCGCTTTTGCACCCTGAAATTCCACATTGGCTCGTGTGGTATCAAAGTGAGAATTATTTAGAATAACTGATGTTGGTTTACAGATTACAGAAAATAAAATTCGTTCAGCAGCTCTGCCTTGATGAGTCGGAATGATATGTTTAAATCCAAATATGTTTTTTACAACAGCTTCAAATCGTTGAAAGCTTTGACTGCCAGCGTAAGACTCATCACCACGAAACATAGCTGACCATTGATTTGAACTCATGGCTCCTGTTCCACTATCAGTTAATAAATCTATTAATACATCCTGAGCTTTTACTTTAAATAAATTATAATGGGCTTCTTTTAAAATATTCACTCTATCATCGACTGTTGTCATTTTAATCGGTTCTACTGTTTTTATTATAAATGGCTCAATGACAGTTCTGAAAGTTGATTTCATATATGGTTCTCTTAGTTATAGTTGTAATTGTAAATAAAGTTATTTTACTCAAAAGCTAGATTAAATCTATAATAATTGTTAAATTATAACAAGATATCTTACTCTTTTTTTCTTATTATGACTAAATCATCTGGACATATTATAATTAATATTCAAAAATGCAAAGGGTGTGAACTTTGTATTATTGAATGTCCACAAAATGGAATGGCTCTTTCTTCTAACATTAATCAAAATGGATATCATTATGCTTATTTAGCTGAAGACATATGTACTGGATGTACAAATTGTGCACTTATTTGTCCTGAAGCGATTATAAAGGTTTACCGAAAAAAGAAATCAAAAATTCTTAAACAACCTGTTTCAACTTTATGAATAAAAAAATATTAATGAAAGGAAATGAAGCATTAGCGGAAGCCGCTATCCGTGCAGGGCTCAAGGGCTATTTTGGCTATCCAATTACTCCCCAGTCAGAAATTTTAGAATATTTATCACGGCATCTTGTGGGGTCCAATCGCGTATTCTTACAAGCAGAAAGTGAAGTTGCTGCTATCAATATGGTTTATGGTGCAGCCGGATGCGGTGAGAGAGTTATGACTAGTACCAGCAGCCCCGGATTTAGTTTAATGCAAGAAGGCATTTCCTATATTGCCTGTGCTGAGCTGCCCTGTTTATTAGTGAATGTCGTTCGTGGAGGACCGGGGTTAGGAACCATTCAGCCTTCTCAGGGAGATTATTTTCAAGCAGTAAAAGGAGGAGGCCACGGTGATTATAAATTACTAGTCTATGCCCCTAATAGTGTTCAAGAAATGGCCGATTTTGTATATAAAGGATTTGATGCGGCGGACAAGTATCGAACTCCTGTTTTAATATTAACCGACGGTGCGCTTGGCCAAATGATGGAGCCCGTTGTTTTTCCTGATTATAATCCAGATAATCATTACACGAACCATAGTGCTTGGGCTACACGAGGTAAATCAAAAAATAGAGATCCTAATGTCATTACAACATTAAACCTCGAAGCCGATGCTATGGAAAAAACAAATATTCACTTACAAGCAAAATATAAAAGCATCATGGAAAATGAGGTTATGTTTGAAACGATAGAAACAGAAGATGCCGATTTCCTTTTAATCGCATTTGGGCTTACATCTCGCATCGCACATAAGGCCTTGGAAATGGCTCGAGAAAATAATATAAAAGTCGGCTTACTTCGTCCACAAACATTATTCCCATTCCCAACCCAAGCTATTGCCGAGTTAGCTGAGAATGTACAAGCTATTTTAACAATTGAAATGAATGCTGGGCAAATGGTTGAAGATGTGCGATTAGCCGTGAATGGAAGAACTCCTGTTTATTTTTACGGGAGAATGGGTGGTGTGATTCCTCAACCCAATGAAATCTATCAAAAAATAAAAGATGTTTATCATTCAAGTTCTAAACAAATAAGCGAATGAGTATTTCACAAGAAGGCATACATTGTAATTATCTCAATGAAATGGATCTGGTTTGGGATCGTCCGGATACGTTCACTGATACCACCTTGCATTATTGTCCGGGATGTGGGCATTCAGTTATAAATCGGCTTATTATGGAATCGGTACAAGAATTAAATATCGAAGAAAAAACAATCGGTGTCGCTCCTGTTGGATGTTCAGTTTTTGCCTACCATTATATGTTTATTGATATGCAAGAAGCTGCCCACGGCAGAGCATCTGCAGTCGCCACGGGGATTAAACGAATTTTACCTGATCGAATTGTTTTTTCTTATCAAGGCGATGGAGATTTAGCCGCAATTGGAACAGCAGAAACTATTCATACGGTAAACCGTGGTGAGAACATTTTAATGTTATTCATCAATAATGGTATTTATGGTATGACGGGGGGACAAATGTCACCCACCACTCTAAAAGGATCAATCACATCCACTTCACCCGATGGTCGAGATTATAATCAACATGGTTATCCTTTAGATATTACAAAAATTATCGCACAAATGCCCGGGTCTGCTTATGTAACACGGCAATCTGTTGATTCAGCTAACGCAGTTCGTAAAACCAAAAAAGCCATGATGAAGTCACTCAAATATCAAATGGATGGCGGACGAGGCGTTTGCTTTATAGAAATAGTTTCTAATTGTCCATCGGGTTGGAAAATGACGCCCACCGAATCAAATGAGTGGTTGCGAAATGAAATTTTTAACCATTACGAATTAGGCGATATCAAACAACTACCAAAACTAAAAACAAATGAAATTTGAAATAATTATTGCAGGTTTTGGTGGACAAGGCGTTTTATCTATGGGAATGTCTTTGGCTTATGCTGCAATGATTGAAGGCAAAGAAGTATCGTGGATGCCTAGTTATGGACCTGAAATGCGTGGTGGTACCGCAAATTGTAATATTATTATATCAAGTAAGCCCATCAGTTCTCCAATAATAAATACGTTTGATTTGGTTGTAGCATTAAATCAACCTTCATTAAATAAATTTGAAAAACAAATCAGAGATGGTGGATATTTATTATATGAAAAAGATCAAATAATTAACCCACCAACAATAACTCAAATTTCAATTTTTGGAATTTCTGCAACAAAAGAAGCGGTGAAACTCGAAAACAAAAAAGCCATGAATATGGTAATGCTTGGTGCAGTTTTAGCTATCGAACCTATTGTTTCTGTAGGGTCAATTTTAAAAGCACTGGAAAAAGTACTTCCATCTCGGCATCATCATTTAATTCCATTAAATAAAAAAGCGCTATTAATGGGCCAAAAACTAATCCAACCATTTTTTGGAAACTGAAATTGAACTCCGCTTTCCTTACAGAATCATCTACAATAGAAGAAATATTAACATATGCTATGGATGAAGAAAAAAATGCGGAAGAATTTTATCAAAAAGCAGCAGCCCTAATAATTGATAAAGAAGCAATAGTTTTATTACTTTCATTAGCAGAAAAAGAAAGAATTCACTATCAAGAATTACACAAAAAACTAGAAAAGTTTAGGGCAAATATTTTTTCAATCCATGGTGTTTTAGAATCCTTTAATTCTCATACTTAGGAGTCAATTTTCTTTATTCTTTCAATCAACCCGGGATCCACATCAACTGAGGTTGGGTATTTTAACGATGAGACACCTCTATGGGTTCATCGAATAGATCATACCAACCAAAATCTACCAAGTCTACTAAGCGATCAATTACCTTTTAGATTGAAACAGATCAATGCTCTATTAAAATTTAAATCTCTTGATTCTATCTCCGTACGCGGAGGGCTACTCAAACCAATGCCCGGTGGAGTTTATAAAATATCACAAACATTATTAAGTGACCTAGTTGATGAAAAATACGGTTCACACGCATCCAATCTTGGTGCACAGTTAGGACTGCTTATTGCAAAAGATTGGAATGTAAAATCATTTATTGTTGACCCCGTTTCGACAGATGATTTCCCGGATGTAGCTAGAGTTTCCGGCGTACCTGGAATTGAAAGAAAAAGTAGAAGTCATGCATTGAATATCAAATATTGCTATTATAAAACGTGTGAAAAAGAAGCCATTGACCCGAAAACTTCCAGGTATATTATTTGTCATTTAGGGAGCGGGGTTTCCGTAGCAGCAGTTGTAGGCGGTAAAATTATAGACGTGAATGATGCGCTATTAGGTATGGGACCCTTCTCCGTAGAAAGAGCTGGGGCATTACCTTTAGCCGGAATTTTATCTTTAATCTATCAACAGAAAAAATCTCAAAAAGATTTAGAACTTTACTTAAGCACTTCATGTGGAATGAAAGGATATCTTGGAACCAATAATTTTAAAACTATTGAAAAACTGATTTCACAGAACGCCAAAAATTCAAAAAATATTTTCAATGCAATGGTTTATCAAATTGTCAAAGAAATTGGATCTTGCTTTGGTGTTTTAAATGGAGACTGTAACGGATTAATTTTAACAGGAGGACTTGCAAATTCTCTCTTATTACTTAATGAAATAAAGAAAAAAACACAATTCATTAAACCTGTTTTTGAGTACCCTGGATCCTTTGAATTAGAAGCGCTAGCAACAAGTGTAAGTCGCGTATTGAAGGGCCAAGAATTAGCTAGAGATTATTGATGATTACAAACTTTCAACAAATTCAAGATTCACTAAAAAATAAAATGCCGATTCCTATCGCAATTGTACAACCCAAGCATAAATCTTTACAAGAGTCTGTTACTAAAGCCGAAAAAAATGGATGGATTATCCCATATTATTTCGAAAATAAAAACAAAAGTATTGCTGCGAAAATGGCTGTTAATTCGGTTCTGGATGGAACTTGTTCTTTATTAATGAAGGGAGATATAAAAACATCAATCCTACTGAAATCAGTTTTAGCAAATTCTAAAAATAGCAAAAAAAATAGACTATCCCATATTGCAGTCATGGAAACACCTAAATATGATAGACTGATGCTTTGGACGGATGGGGGAGTCAACGTGAATTTAAATAAAACTATTATTACATCTATAATTCACAATGCCTTAAAAATCACAAAAGAGCTAAAAATTCACCACCCAAATATTGCCATGCTTGCTTTGGTGGAAAAACGAGTTTCGCAGCTTCCGGAAACAGTTTTGGCAGATGAAATATGTAAATGTTTTTCGAATGATTTATCGATTACTGTGGAAGGTCCAATTTCATTGGATGTAGCATTATCAAAATATGCCGCAAATCAAAAAAGGATAAAATCATTAATTGCTGGTAAAACAGATGTTTTTGTGGGGCCATCCATCACAACAATTAATCTTATAGTAAAAGCTCTACTTGGACTCGGACAAGCAAAAGTAGGAGGAATTGTACTCGGTTGGCGTGTACCGATCGTTTTATTGTCACGATCAGATGATAGTACAACCCGACTTAACTCTATTGCTCTCGGCGCATTTTTAACAAAAAGGAAATAGAATGGACATTAAAAATAAAAATATTTTGATTTTAGGAGGATGGGGATTGGTGGGAACGTCTATCCTACATCAGTTGAATTTATATAAACCAAAAAAAATTATTATATTATCTTTACAAGAACAGGAAGCAAAAGAAGCCTGCCAACAAATGGCAGAAGCTTATCCTAATACAGAATTTTATCCAGAATGGGGGAATATTTTTGTTCGAGAAGAATTAAAAGATTTTCAACGTCAAGAATTACTAAACCATGAAGACCACCGACGAAAATTACTGATGGATAATCTAGAAATATTTACTAATGATATTTTGGATCACTCATTTTTAAATCAAGTTATTTCTCGCCATAAACCACATATTATAATTGACTCAATAAATACATCTACGGCATTGGCATACCAAGACGTTTATCACAGTTATCAAGAATTGAAAGGGGCTCTGTTTTCTGATTCTAAACCATTAGATCGTTCAAAAATTGAAAAAACATTAACCACGCTTTACATTCCACAAATTATTCGTCATATCCAAATACTCCATCAAAGTATGGTTGAGAATAAGACAGGCGTGTATATCAAAATTGGTACAACAGGAACAGGTGGAATGGGACTCAACATTCCTTATACTCATAGCGAAGAACGGCCATCTAGAGTTTTATTGAGTAAATCTTCTTTAGCGGGTGCACATACGATGCTAATGTTTTTAATGGGACGAACTCCTGAAGGTCCTATTTGTAAAGAAATTAAACCTGCTGCTGCCATCGCATGGAAAGAAATAGGTTTTGGTGAAATCAAAAAACAAGGACATCCAATTCCTCTTTATGATTGTAAACCAATAAATGCACAAATTTTGAAAGATAAGAACAAAATTAAAAATCATGGTTCCTGGACATCTTTAAATAAAAATCTGAAATCTGTCTATATTGATACGGGAGAAAATGGAATTTTTTCTTCTGGAGAATTCGAAACAATCACATCGGTTGGCCAAATGGAATTCGTAACCCCTGAAGAAATAGCTGAAAATGTTATTTTAGAAATCTTGGGAGATAATACAGGCCATGATATTGTAAATGCATTAGATAATTCAATCATGGGACCAACCTATCGCGCAGGGTATATGCGGCACCACGCAATGAATAAAATGGAACAACTAAAGGGTGAGTTTCAATCCGATAGTATCGCCTTTGAAATTCTAGGCCCGCCTAGATTATCGAAATTGCTATATGAAGCACATATACTAAATAAAATATGTGGAAATTTAAAAGATATTTTGAATTTTAAAGATGCAGACTTGTCTAAAAAATCGGATTCTTTTATCAATCATGATCAAAAAATTAGATCTCATGCTTTATCCATTGGAATTCCAATTTTATTATCAGACGGAAAACGATTATTACGTGGACCTGAAATTAAAATCCCCCCTCACAAAGGAGGTGAAATCCAACTATTTGATATTAAAAAAATAAATGAATGGGCGGATGCAGGTTGGATTGATTTCCGTACAGCAAATATGCGGGCGTGGCAAAAAAGGGTTACGTCTATTCTCAATTGGGTGAAATCATTACCCAAAGAAGATTCTAGCTCAAGATTTGTCCATGGCGCTCAATATTGGGATTCTAATAAATTATTAAATATTGGAAAAATTGCCGCATGGATTTTTATGAACGAAGATGATGGATTACGATTTAAACGATAAAAAATATCATCATTTAGATAATTCTATATATCGAAAACAATCGATTGTATGGTCATTCACCATACCAGTAGCTTGCATGAAGGCATAACAAATTGTAGATCCAATAAATTTAAAACCACGTTTTTTCAAATGCTGGCTCATCGCTTCAGAATGAGTTGTGCATACTGGAAGGTTAGATATTTTTCTAAAGCTATTCTGAAGCGTTTTTCCTTTGGTGAATTGCCAGATATATGCATCAAAACTCCCAAATTCTTTTTGAATATCTAAAAATAAGATTGCATTCAATACCACTGAATTCACTTTAAGTCGATTTCGTACAATTTCAGAATTTCGTAATAATGATTCTATTTTAGATTTGGAATAGATTGATATTTTTTTTGCATTAAACTGATCAAACGCTTTCCGGTAACCCTCTCGTTTTTTAAAAATGGTTTCCCAACTAAGTCCTGATTGAGCACCTTCAAGCATTAAAAATTCAAAGAGTGTTCTGTCGTCATGAACAGGTACTCCCCATTCTTTATCATGATAGTCTTGATATAAAAGACTTTTATTTCCCCACTCACAACGATTCACTATTTTATACTCGAATCATTTGGATAGGACAAATCCCACGATGAACGAATTGCATCCATGGTTTCCATAATTTGCAATGATTCTTCTAATGGCATGCGAGGACTTTCTAATAAACCTTTTCGTAAACAACGATGAACTTCTTTTACCTGGTAATGTAATCCATTTCCAAGGATTGGTTTTTCAAACTCGATGGACTCTTGTCCATTAATATGTAAAGATGCTTTATTGGGCACAGCAAAAAGATCGGGAAGCTTAATATATCCATCCGTGCCATAAATATAAGCTTCATTTATGGTCTCTGTTCGCAATGCAAAAGTTAAAACAGCCAAAGCTCCATTATCATATTCTAATATAGAAGCTCCTTGTTCGTCGGTTCCATAATCCCCAATAAATCCGAATCCTGAAATTTTTCGAGGTACCTGTGAATATACCATAGATGAAAAACCAACCGCATAGATTCCAAGATCCAATAAGCTACCGCCACCCAATTCCAGATTCATAACGCGACTTTCTGGTGTAAATTCTCCTCGAGCACAACGATTGGCTTGGACCAATCGAACTTCTCCAATCAAACCATCTTTCACCCAATCTAAGACTTGATGAATAACCGGAAAATGACGGGTAATCAATGCTTCCATGAGAAAAACTTTATTCTGTCGAGCCACTTGAATCATTGTTTTTGCTTCCCCTGCATTGATAGAAAATGCTTTTTCGCACAATACTGCTTTTTTTGCTTTCATACACAAAATACTATTTTCCGCATGAAATACATGAGGCGTGGCGATATAAATTACATCAACATCCGGATCATTGGCCAATGCTTCATAAGAATTATAACAGTTTGGGATATTATACTTCTGTCCAAATGTATCTGCGGACTCTTGCGTTCTGGATCCAACAGCAATCACTTCAGCATCAGGAATATGCTTCAAATCCATCACAAAGCTATTTGCAATATTGCCTGTACTTAAAATTCCCCAACGTATTTTTTTCATGATTCAAATTTTCCATTTTTAAAGTCTTCAAATGCTTCCATGATTTCACTTCTTGTGTTCATGACAAAGGGACCACCTCGGGCGATGGGCTCATTCAATGGTTTTCCAGCGGCAAGATAAATACCTACATTCGATTTGCCGGTTTTGAAATGTATATCTCCCGTTTTTTCATAAACAGCTAATTGACCGATAGAGTGTGTTAATTCTTCACCTGATGCTTCCATTTTCCGTTCAACATATAAGTGATAGTTTCAAATCCACGATGAGGGTGATCAGGAAATCCAGCAATATAATCATCCGGATTGTCTGTCCCAAATTCATCCAACAATAAAAATGGATCCAGCATATCGAACTTGGGGGATCCTATAATTCGAGTAAGATTTACACCAGCACCATCTGTGGTTTTCATTCCACTAATTATCTTATTAATTTTACGCTGAATCATGCCCAAACTTATACAACACAATCAGAGCTCCAAAATAAAAAAGCCCCCAATGATAATGGGGGCTTTTTTGTTATTAAGAAATTAATTTCTAAAGTTATTCGATCATTTCTCCACCGCCAGTAATATCGGCAACATTAAACTGCCCTCCTTTTTCCATTTCTCTAGCAACACCCACTACCTTTTTACGAGCATTATCCACATCTCTCTTCGCTCTAGGTCCGTCTTCTGGTTCATACATTGCTTGTTTCTTTTGAGGTAAATTTCCAATAATACGATCTACAATCTCTTGATCTACACCTTTCATGGCCATCGACACATCAGATAAATCGACAGTATTCATAATATCTCGCAGAATTGAATCTGGAAATTTTTCAATAATATCTATAAATGTTAGATGGTATTTTTTCACATCTTCAAAAAGATCAGGATCTTCATTTTTGAGTGTTTGAAGATATCGCTCTTCATCATCTGAAGACATTCCACCAATAATTTGAGCAATCTCTTTTCCGCCACCTCGAGAAAACTCTGTGGTGCGAGGAAGGTAGCTTGATTTATCACGTAAACGTGCTGCCACTTCAATAATGCCTTCTAATGGAATATCATCTAAGGAACCCAATTCTATTAGTATTTGCCCCTTATCCATTGCATCCACTTTATCTAATAATAACATTCTCTTTTCAGGTGCTAACTGTGCTAACACCATGGCAACAACGGGTGGCTCTTCTTTATTTAATAGTGCAATTAATTGTTCATCTTGTAATTCTTTTAAAAATTCAAATGGCTGGATAGGACCTTCTTCCTTTTTTTCATCCTCAACCTGCTCACTTAAAAATCCAAAATAAAATTCTTCCATGACTCGTTTTTTAACAGTAAAAGATATGGTCCCCATTTCTCCTAATGTTGATCGTATTTTCCGAATTTCAGTTTTAGACAAACCCTTTACTAGGGATAAAGCTAGGCTTTCTCCCACAACAGAAAATAGAATTGCAACTTTTTGGATGCCAGATAACATGTTATAATCGTTAATCATAATTTCTATTCCTCCCTTTATTCTTCATCTTCTTCATCACTCTCATCGGAAACTTCCGGCTCAGGTGGTGTAGGTGCTGGTTGTTCTAGCCATTCTTTTACAATGGATGAAGTACGGCCAGGTTGACCAACACTCATAGAAACTATTGATTTTCGAATATCGTCAATCTCACTTTTTAATACATTCGGATCATCCCCAACCGGTTTTTGTGGTTCTGGAGCGGGCACTAGAACAGGAGCCGGTGCTACTGGAACTGGCGCAGGTGCAGGCGCTTCTTCTATTACATCAGCATCAGAATCATCTTTAACGTCTTTTTTAGATTTTTTAGATTTTTTCTTCTTCTTCTTTTTTCGAGGAGGAGGTGGATACATCCAAGGCGGCATAGGCGCTTGTTGCTTATTACGCCCTAATACAAAAATAAGAGCAACTAGTAAAATAAATGCCAAAAATCCAAATGCAATTAGCATTATTTGTGAAGTATCCATACCGCTAGATGCTTCACTCTGAAGTTGATCTAATTCAGTTTGAACGCCTTCAAGTGCTGATATTTTTTCTTCTATTAAAGAATCTCGAGTTGCTTTTTCTTGTTCACGGCTTGCGAGTTCAACTTCAATTTTAGACTGTGCTTTTTTCTGAGCATCTATTGAATCTTGAAGCATAGCCTGTAAAAGCATTCTACGCAAACTTTGTAATTCATTGTCCAACATAGCAAAACGAGATGAATCCACTTTCGATTGGTGGACAGCATCTTCTTTGTGGGTTATTTGTAACATATCCCTTAATGCGCCAATTTCGTTATTGAGTTTGGCAACTTTCAATGAATCTCGACGTAGCATTTCTTTCTTTTCCGCCACATAAGCTTGAGATTTTGCCTTTTCTTCCATTTGCGAAAGTTGTCTCTCAAAAAATGCTTTATCTTCATCGCGACGAACGGTTTCTTCCTGGCGATATTGTTGAACTTCATCTCGCCAATCTGTATTTTCAACAACACGTTTCTTTTCTAATAAATCAATTTTTTCAGCAATATTTTTAAGCATCACCTGTTCAGCAGATCGCTGATCACGCCGTTCTTTAAAACTTGCAGTCATAATTGTGAGCTTATCACCCCTATCTCGATCAAATTTTGAGGATGCCATTGTCAACTGACGAATATTTTCAATTAATTCTGGTGCGGCACCTTCTTGAAGAATTAACGATAAATCCATTCGCTTTACAATAGCACGGGATGGTCGCTTACGGGAGACTACTTTATCAACAACTTCGCGATTGATAGATTCGTTGTCACCTGCCCTGTTAATTGGTTCCATAGTCCTTGGTGAAATGGGTGTTGGTTCATTTCTTTGTTGAGAGCCAGCTCTATTTTGTGATACATCCACTTCAAATCCTGGAATCGGTAGCCCTATAGAATAACTAGTCTTTTCGTTCGCTAGAGATTCAGTTTTCATTTTTTCATTCATTCTTAAAAGGGCTTTAGCCGTTTTTTCAGCTGGCGTTGATTGAAGCTGGCTTCCTGATTCTTGAGGTGTATAAACAGTAATTTGCTCATTAACTTCATCTAATATTTCTAATTCCACATCTACAGTAATTGCATATTTATGAGAATCAATAATTTTAGAAAGAGCTTCTTTAACTCTCTCACGAATATTGTTTTCAAACATCAATTTTTGGGAAAGGTAACCGCCTCCTTGTCCCACAAGTAGTGTAAGTGCTATGACTACTCCAATAATGGGTGTTATATATTTTTTTCCCTTACTCATTTGACAACTCCTTGGTATGTTTCAAATCCCATCATGAGATTATGATTCACTCTTCATGTAATTGCTAGCATCATGATGCGATGGCTTAATGAAAGTGATTTGAATTCTTCTATTATTAGATTTTTGCTTGGAAGTTAAATTCATTTTTAATACATCATCCCACGTAAGCGATAAAGGATTATACATAGGATTTTCTGCTTTAATGCTGTCAATTCCTTTTGGATACCAATCACCATACCCTGCAGCTAGTAACCTAGGCGCAGGAATACCTTCATCAATCATATAACGAACAACAGCGGCACCCCTTGCTGCAGACAGTTCCCAGTTGCTTTTATAATATTTTTGCCATTTTTTAGGCATTGCATCGCTATCTGAATGCCCAGCAACTTCCACCTGAAAAACGCTTAACTGTATCTTAGGAATTATTTCTTCATTTAATAATGTTTTCAATTCTGGTTTCATATCTGCTTTACCTGATGGAAAAGCAAAATCACCTTTAATATTAATAATAAGTCCTTTAGAACTTGTTTCAATATCTATAGGTGGATCCCCTTTTGGGTTTTCCTTCTTCATTTCTTCAATTGTTTCTTCCATGGCATCTTTCATGGCAGCTAAATTTTTAATGGGTTCAAATTCCCCTTCTTCTTCAGCCTTTCCAGAAGCTTCAATTTTACTTCCTAATGATTTCCCTTCGGAGTTAGCCATCTCTTGGAGCTTAACTGGATCCATCGTTGAAATTGCTGCAAGCAACACAAAGAAGGCAAATAAAAGCGTCATCATATCTGCGAAGGTGCCAAACCATCCAGGAAGACCCTCCTCAACAGATTCTTCACCTGCTTGGAAACCTTTACTAAAGGCTTTTTTTTCTGCTGGTGTCATACCCATTTAGACTACTCCCGTTTCCACTCCGCTGGTGGAATAAAAGAATTGAGTTTTTCTCTAATTATAAGAGGGTGTTTTTTTTGGTGAATCAGGCGCGCAGCTTCCACTAGTAAACAAGCAGACATAGATGTCATAGTTGTTTTATTACCCATTTTTTGGGCCATAGGCAGAAAAAATAGATTTGCAAAAACAGCACCATAAAGTGTGGTGATCAATGCTGCTGCCATACCGCCACCTAAGTTATCAGCACCGCCTTCGCCGCCAAATCCAGCTAACATAAGCACCAAGCCAATCAGCGTCCCAACCATGCCCCAAGCCGGAGCCAAGTCACCCATGGATTTTAACATATCCGTTTGGACTTTTTCCCGCTTTTCACGATATTCAATTCTAGTCTCCATGATCTCGGTTACTTCATCCAGAGAATAACCATCAACCACCATTTGTACGCCATCTTTTAAAAAATAAATCCTAATTGTATCAACAGCTTTTTCAAGATCTGCTGCACCTTTTCGTGCCGATTCGCCAACTTCGCACGCTATATCAACCAGCGGGCCCATTTTATCATCAGCTGGTTTCAGCACAGCGCCAATAGCTTTACCCAGAGCTACAACATGAGGCATAGGAAATGCCACAAAAATGGATGCAATCATGCCTCCGGCAACAATTCCAAAACTTGGGATGGAGATAAAATCACCAAATCCACCTGCAGATCCTTCAACAAATAGGGCGTAGGCAATACTGCCAATCATGGCAGCCATACCAAGAACAACACCGATAATTAGAGCAATATCCATTCGTTCACTCCTGTATTAAACTTGCGGATTTAAAATTATTTTCATGCAAAGCTTTCAAAATATTTCTTACATCGGTATACTCTGGATCTAACCTAAGAGCAAGGTTCCAATTAATTGTAGCTCTTTGCACATCACCTAATTTATAATAAATAGATCCTCTTCTGGCATAGGCTAATGCCAAATTCGGATTTAATTCAAGAGACAAATCGACCTCTTTTAACGCTTCACGATAGTCACCTGCATAAAAATATCTTAATGACCGCGAAAGATGTCTTAGAGCTTCATTCATGTTTTTTTCTGAAACATTGGATTCTAAATGAATTGTACTCAAAGAATCTGATAAAAATTTTGTATTTTGTTCCATCGCAGATAATCTTACCAATAAATTTCTCATCTCATTATTCATGAGCGCCATCGAATCTCTCAACGTCTCTACTGCAAAATTGGCCATATTTACGGTAGAATCGCGATGTATTGAAATTGACTCCAAGCCATTACTTCCTGAACCGTAGATATTAGTTGGGCCAGATGGCCCACCATCAATTCTACGTTTTGGCGCACGCGGTACAGCCATGTCAAGTCCTAAAATAAAACCCGGATGACCAACCCAGTATCTTTTTCCCCAATCAGGAAGACGTTCTATGTGGGTGAACCCTAGGTTCAGGCGGTAATCCGAGGTAAGGGGGATGCGGAGTCCCACATTGACACCCGTTCCGTCAAATTCACCCACAATATCCATTCCACCCCTTGGTAAAAAATAAGGGGTCTTTAATATAAATCCAAGAAATACACCAGCGCTTGCCGATGCTGAATCTGGATTAACTACAATAGTATCCATAGGAGCTAGGCCACCAGTACCAAAACCCATATAGGTATTCATTTTATAATCACCTAAATCTTTTTCGCTTGCTAATACAACAAAAAAAGATAAAAGAGATTTATTCAAACTTAAAATTTCTTCTGATGTTTGATCACTCTGGAATACCACATCCTGTAAACCTACCGATAAAGAAATATCGTTATATGAAAAAATACGTTGTTGAAAATGAAATCCAAATTCTACTGCTGATTTAAATTTTGAAAATTCAAGTGAATCAATTGATGTCGTATCTCCGCCCTGAACAGCTGAAAACCCAAATGCAAATCCTTTACTTAACTCCATATCAAAATACACGCCTTTTGCAGTGTTCAATGGGTTAAAATTGTGTATCTCAGTACCAAACCCAGTTCGAAACAAATAGGGCGTTTTTTGATTACTTGATGCTGGAATTCTCATCATGAGCCCGGGTCGCGTATAAGCTACACGGGTAGACCCAAACACCATAGAACCAACTAAAAAAATAAGCGGAAAATATTTATTATATAATTTCATAGACGCTATTCAATTCATATCCAAAATGGATAACTATTATTGATATTCCTCCCAGTCAATAACATAGGAGTAACCAATAAAAGTACCAAAATCACGAGGAACAAAAAGATCAAATTTTCCAACAGCACCGGGCAACAAACTAGCGTCTGACACAATTCCTGTATCAAACGTATTGTAAGATCCCTTTACAAACGTTGTAAGTGTTTTTGTTTCCCCACTCCAATTTTTACGAAAAACGAAATCTACTTTAACAAAATCGGATCTACGACCACCAATGTTTTTAATTTCGCCATTAAAAATAATATTCCCTTGGCCATCTTTCTTTTCAGCAATATTTCCAACTAAAACACAATTTGCAGAAAATTTCGCACTTGCTTCTGCAGAAGAATTATTTGATGATGTATATCTCGGCTGAGCCAACTTAGGCATCGGTGGTGGTGTATAACTTTCTCGGATTTGTTCTGGAACATACTCCTGTGTGTCTTCTGTAATCACATTATCCACAATCCGCACAACCGTGGTACGATCAACAATTAGATACCCAATTAATGTTTCAACTTTAATGGACTTGTCATCTTGATAAATAATTTTCCCAAATACAGTACTTCCATTTTTTAAAATAATTTCCTTGGAATATATGGTAAGTGGATTGACCCACATTTTACTCAAAGCTTTCAAATCATCTATTTCTTGGGACAGGTGTTTAAATTCGGCTGATAATTTTTTAATCTCAAAGTTTAATTCATTTAGGATGAAGTCTTTACTTGGGCTTCCCATGGCTTCCATGGTTTGAGGAACTGTAACAGAAATCCTTTCAGGCCTTTTTGGAGAAGAGGACTCGGCAACATCATCACCTTTAGAAGATTTGAACGCTACTGGTGTATCCGCTTCCTTTATATTGGAAAGAGCAAGATCTCCAATATCTTTATTATCGGAAACCGTTATAGTCATTTCAGCTGATCCATATTCATCATGAACCACTTGAAGGACATATTCACCCTCTGGCAATTTTTTAAATTTAAATTTGCCGTTACCGCCTGTTTTTTCTTCCTTTACTACTTTCCCATTATCCAGGAGCGTTAGTAAAGCTTTTTTCACCTTTTTGCCGTCAGAATTGACAATTTTCCCTGATAGGGTTGCTCCCTTCGCAAATGCAAAGGTCCCTAGGAGTATAAAGACGGCTATAGCGAATACAACTCGCTTTTGTAGGCTTTGTATTAGTGTCATGTTTTACCTCGGATTATGAACACTTGTAGCATCAAAATGCGCTAAAGCTAAAGGATTTTACCGCCAAATAGGCAACGTGTCAAGAAAATATCAAAAAAGTTCAATTATCCCAAATAAGAGTTATTTCCAAAAGTTTTTAAGTGTGCTTTCCCGTTTTAAAGCTATTTCTTTATCGCTCATTGCATTATTTCTTAAATGGACAGGCAACTCAAGGGAAAGCGCTTTATCATAAGACTCAAGTATAAGATCAAAATCAGTATTTCCAATTTTTAAATACGCTTTCCCTATGCGATAATGAGGTTCACCATTCATAGGTAATAAGCGAGCTGCGTGATGGTAATTTTGGATAGCATCCCACAATCCATCTTTTTTCCCTTTCGCGTATAGGACATGTCCCTTAGCCATTGAAAGGTTGTAATTCGATAGGGTATCCGTTTTCAATAGAGAAACTGCACTAGTGAATTTTTCGACTGCAGAATTATAGTTTTTTTGATTCATTTCTTCTTCACCTACGGAATTATATGCCATCACTAAGGCTAATGCTATATCTGGAGTCAGCCCTCTTGAGACCAATGAATCTTCCATGGCAATAAGAGAAACCGGATCATTTTCCGCTAGTTGTTGAAACTCTGTTCCCGCACAATTCCAAACAAAGCACGAAAGAAAAAATATAATTGAAATGTATTTAATCATGTTATCCTTTATAATAAAATAATTCCCGATTGTTTCGAAAAGATTCATAAAGAACATCCATAGATTCAATTACATAGTATCGATCTTGAATCTTGCTATAATCAAAACAAGTCATAACCATTTCTTCTATATCATAGGGAATAAACTTAGAACAGTTAGAATCGCCCTTTGCACACTTGACAACATTGGTAATTTCATCTTTAGATGAAATGATTCCTGCCCCATATATTTCATAGTCAATATCATTTGCTAAACGACGAAACTTATCTGATGCGCCTGAATTATATATTAAACCAAATTCATATGTCCACCATGCATAATTTTGGAGACGTTTTAAATTATGAGCAATAAGATCGGGACCCAAATTTAATTTATCTTGAATGATTTCATATCCAAGTGCGCCTATTTCCCACATAAAATCCGCATATTTTTTATTCATTAAAAATGGGATGTGCCCCTGGATATCATGGAATATGTCTGGCTCCGGGGTGTACCCATTTTCATTTTGAATAATGAATCCAGCATATTTATTTTCAAATCTTGGCGATTGGCGAATAATATCTGTTACGGGAAATTGGCGATTATTATTTACGTAAAAAAACAACTCTTCATCAAGAAACCCTGCAACAGAAACTAAAGTCCACCCTGTGGAATTTTCAATGAGAGGAGAAATTGATTCGAATTCCGGAAACATATTATTTGGAATTGGCAAGGATCTCAAACCCAATAAATACTCTCGCGATGCGTATCGATCTAATAAAAATTCCACATTTTGAAACAAGTCACCCCAAATTTTATTTTCCAAATTAGTTACATCATTGTATTTCTGTGGCTTTATATAATTATCTTTTACACCAAAAATACGGATTCCATCCACAGAGTTTGGAGTGATATTTTTAAATAAATAATTATATTTGGTAGATTGTGTAACCATAATTCAATAACTGATGCAATAAATTTATAGTTGAAAACTAATTTATCCTACCAAAGCCAAATATAAGTAACAGCTTGGTTATTTCGTCCAAAATCAGTATCGTGCTTCAAACTACAATCAGCACGCATATCTGCTGCATCACGGTTAAACATATTATAATCTTCCCCGTTTATTACAGCTTGAAAACGACCTTCTTGATCTTTACACCACTCTCGAACTGATATTCTTAGCTTCCCTGAACCATGGCCCGTTATTATCTTGATAGCATGAACATCACCTTCATAAGCCGATTGACTAACGGTTGTTTCCAGAAGAGATAAAGCATTCTCTAAACTATAGTTTGAATGCCCAATATCAATTATCTTTAATTTTTTGTTGCTCATAACAGCACATATTTTACTATCTTTACCTTAAATTTTCAGATTAATTCTATAGGATATTTTATGAGAAAAATAATTTTAGGTCGTACGAATGTTGAAGTATCAGCTATAAGCCTTGGAACTTGGTCTTATGGCGGTGCAAACCACAGCGGGAAAATGGCAATTGGTTGGGCTGGACAATCAGAATCTGATTCAACCTCTGCGTTAAAACGCGCATGGGAATTGGGTATTAATCATTGGGATACTGCAGATGTATATGGGAATGGGCGATCGGAAAAAATAATAGGATCCATGTGGGATGATGTTTCTAGAAATGATATTTTCCTTGCTACAAAATTTGGGTGGGATCGAGGACCGCACAAACAATGGTACGAGCCAAAATATATGAAGAAAACAATGGAACAGTCTCTTGTGAATCTAAAAACGGATTGTGTCGATCTTATGTATCTTCATCATTGCAATTTTGGAGAAAACGGAGAATATTTCGATGATGCCATTGAAGTTATTCAAAAATTTCAAGAAGAAGGAAAAACACGTTTTATTGGATTATCTGATTGGTCATCCTATAATGTAATGCAATTTATAGAAAGATGTAATCCGGATGTGGTTCAACCCTATCGTAATGTGCTAAATGACACTTACGCTTCTAGCGGATTAAAACAATATATAGATAGCCACAATCTTGGAATTTGCTTTTTTTCTCCACTAAAACATGGTCTTCTAACTGGTAAATATACTAAACCAGCAAAATTCGATTCAGGTGATTTTCGAAGTCGAGAAAGTGATTTTTCTAATTTGGAAATTTTACAAACAATGCAGAATAATAAAAAATTATTAGTCGAAAAATTTTCCACCCACCCTCATCCAGTAATGCGCGGAGTCGTAGATTCACTGTTTTCAGATTCTCAAACAGGGTGTGTCCTATTAGGACAACGGAATGTAACCCAGGTGGAAACGGCTGCAACACTGGGAAACCTTCTCACAAACAAAGATACAGAATGGGTCCGAGACCTATATAAAAAAGATTAATTTTTTAAAAAACACTAGGGTAATTTTTCATCTAATTGAATATTTTTAAAACGTAAATCAATTAAACCAAGCGTAGAGAGAAATGCCAAATTCACAAATAAGAGCGGGGCAAAAATTGGCGCACTATAAACTATATTTTCAAAAAATGATGAAGATATATTCTCAAAAACCGCAACGCCATGAAAGTACAAACCTAATAAACCAATCCCAACCTGTAAAATCATAATTACAATGGTTACATCCAAAAATTGATGTGTGCTTTTTCGAACCAAGGCAATACCTAAAAAACTTACAGCAATTGCGCTACTTATAACAGGAATCCATTCATAAAAAAGAAAAAAACCATTTTGCGCATGATCGCTCAAAGCAAGAATAAAGTTACCAACAAAGCCACTAAAACCAAAAAAAATCAACCACTGGCTCCATTCTAAACTATGGTCCTGAATCATACGATTCATAATCAGTAAAGATCCTAAGCCGGTATAGGCTAGGGGAGCAATAAATGGTGCAGTATATACAAGACTTTTTAATGTTTGGTATTCAAAAAATGTACTATGTAAATGCCAAATAAGCCCCGTAATTCCAACGAGAATTGCAAGGGACCCAACTATTATACTTATAAATTGTTTTTGACTTTGATTATGTTTCCAATTATTCCACGCTTCAATGCTGAGTAAAATTGGTGCAATGAGTGAAAAATAAAAAGGAATCCATTCCGCATAGTGTGAAAATTCATTGGTAGAATGGGCAATGAATATATCTAACGCAAGGAAACTTAAATTCACTATAACAAATATGTCTATAATGAGTGGGGTTGGGCGAGCCCATTTAGGTATTTTCACTTTTCTGAATGCGCTTCGCTTCTAAGTGATTTTGCGATTTCTTCCATTTCTATCGTTTTAAGAAGTAGTTCATAATTTCCATGCCATTGAACAAAATCTGCTCCACCCATAAATGCACCGTGTTTTGCTGTACGACCAAAATAATGCCATAAATCAAAAGCAATAAACTCAATTGGCTCGTCAAAAGGTTCGGGAGTAAGAAGCCCTTCTTCACGTAATTCACTAACTATATTAAGTGCATTTTGGACTTTATCATTTGTTGCAAACACAACTTCTTCCGCCTCTTTATAAAACTTTTCTACATGCGTTTTAGCGTGGCACTTAAGACAAGTATTTTTCATAGCCTCTTGACCTAAGTTATAATTTGGTCTCTTTTTAGAGATAGGTGCAAAAAGCCACCAAGATAGTCGCTCGGTTACATCATGAGTTACATTCATTCCTTCTAATCCACTCATATGACACGTCGAACAAGTTGGAATTGGCATATCTTTGGTTGTTAACGATTTGGGATCAGCATTTAAATTTAAATGTGCTTTCTGCGATGCATATAAAACGCCATGTTTAGACTCATTGTATATTTCCAATTGTGAGTGATCGGGTCCCATATGACATTGTCCACATGTTTCGGGTTGTCTAGCGAGCGCAATAGAAGTTGTATGCCTAGCATGACAAGCAGTGCATGTTCCAATACTTCCATCAGGGTTTGGTTTTCCAACAGAATGACATGCTTTACAACCCTTATCCATTACGCCTGCACCTTCAGTAATAGCAAGCTTATTTGCACCGCGTTTTACGGTTCCGGGATGAAATTTTTCAGCTAAAGCAATTTGTTCTTCAGTAAAATCAGATGAACCGGTTACTGCGGCCCAAGCTGGAGCTCCATGACGACTTCTTAAGAATTGCGCATACTCTGTCGTGTGGCATTGGCTACAATTTAACGCAGTTACACTTGTAGCAAGTTTAAAACCATTATGTTCAATTTCCTTTTGACCATCTAGGGAACGATGACATTCATAACATGTCACATTTTCACTGGCGTGTTTACTGATGGAATACTGATGAACGATAGCAGATGTTTCTTTTAAATGGCACGTGGCACATTTACCTGTCGCTCTAACATATTCTGGGCCAGGCTGAGACACTTCAATACCAGGTCGAGCACTTTGAATGAGAAAAGCAGAAATTATCATCGCCGTAGCTATAATAATTGATATAAAAATATTTTTAAAAGTCATTAAATTTTTGTCCCTGGTTTTGTTGTATGGTGGCTTCTAAAAGAATAACCATCTAAAATGATAATTAGAATTTAAGAAATTATTGAGGACAATTTTGTCCTATATTATCTAAATATAATAATTATTAATTTAAAGCAACGCTCAACATTGATAATCTAATTCAGCATGGACTTTTCAACAGCATTAAATGATAAATGTATTGGCTTTTGTTACTTTAATTTGACTGCTGTACCGTAAGCCAACATTTCAGACATTGTTTGCGCAATCATGCTTGTAACAAACCGTACATTGAGAATTGCATCAGCACCCAATGCTTCAGCTTCATTAATCATACGTTTATTTGCCTCTTCTCTGGAATCAGCTAATAATTCTGTGTAACCCGAAATTTCGCCGCCTACAATTCCTTTGAGTCCAGCCATGATGTCGCGTCCTATATGTTTTGCACGAACGCTATTGCCCCGCACAACGCCCAGTATTTCGGCCACTTCCCTGTCTGGGACTGAATCAGTATTTGTAATTATCATTTTATCCTCTTATTTATAAAATTATTGATTTGTGAGAAAGTTACTTATGCCCCTTCTTCATACCAAACCGAAATTAAATGTTGCCCCGGTTCCATACTCCCACCACAAGAAGATTGTTTTATTTCAAGAACCTTTAATCCGGATTGATTTTCTAACCATAAATTAATCTCGTCTTCAAGGCGATCGGCTGTATTTGATTTTCCAAAGTATTTACCACATTCAGAAAATATTTTAACTTTCATATTTGCTCCTTTTATTAAATAGTTTTCATGTATATCGAAAATTTCAAAACATGAACGGCGGATATCTAATTGTATGCTAAGTTAATGGCAAAGCTACAATTTATTTTTCGCGAAATAGAGAATACTATTTCAGCAAAATCATTTTTCGCGTTTGGATGAAGTTTTCTGTTTTAATTTGAAATAGATAAATGCCTGCACTAACTGCTTTTCCGTGATCATTTGTTCCATCCCAAAGGAATGATTTATTTCCCGCCGCTTCTTCACCTCGATCAAAAGACAGAACTCGTTTTCCGATAATATTATAGATAGTAAAGGTAACACGTGTTCTATGAGCCAGATCATATTTAAATGTTGTAACAGGATTGAAAGGGTTCGGATAATTTTGATAGAGTTCAAATTGTTTTGGATGTGTTGTATTGGTCAAATTTAAACTTTGAATATCAAAATAATGGACGCCTAATTCAGTTACTCCTTTGTCATCCGTTGCCATAATTTGAACCGAATCCAACCCGCTAAAGCCGGGATCAGGTGTATAAATGAAATTCATCTGATATCCACCATAGGTTTCAAAAGTACCATGCTGTGGTGGAATTGTAATACTATTCCAGATGATAGTTCCGTCAATATCTTCGCTTTCAATTTCAGCGGTAAATATTTCATCGGCAATTACAGCAAAAATAGCAGAGTGAATGATAGGGGATTCGTTGGGAATATTGTCGCAGATATATTCAAGCGAATCAATTAAATCACTATTGATATAGAATTTTTCGGTCCAGTCACCAAAGCAATCATCTCCAGATGGGAATGTGGACTCATGATACCAGTCGCTCCGGGGGTATATTTCCAGCCATTCCGGCCAAATATTGGTGTTCTCTCCAGGTAGCAATGAAATTTGATAATCATAAACGCCATTTTTATAAAACATCCATTTTAGAGTATCCGTTTGGTGAAGACTCATCACCAACAGGTAAGACCACCAAGTTTCACCGGGATTAATATGTTTTCGAAAAGGAGCTTTTTCTGATATTGCCGTTCTCAAATCCGCCAACGATGTAAAGGGGTAAGATGACGAAAGGAAATTCTTGACCTCGGTAGGATGTTCATCAAGAAAAGGGTACTGGTTGATCCATTGACTTATTTCAGGATTACATTCTCCATGCCAAGGATCAATCATGTTCATATCGAAATCCAATAATTCGTAATGAAGATGCGGCCATGATGAAAACCCTGAACTGCCTATATATCCAAGAGTGTCACCTGCCAAAACATTTTGTCCTTCTTCAACTCGGATACTGTTTTTCTTCAAATGTCCATAAAGCCCATAAACTCCAGCATCATACTCTATCGCCACAAGGTTTGCCACTGCTGTTGAGTCCAAATCCAATTGCCTATCAAATTCCCCATCGTGAATATAAACCACATTTCCGTTTGCTGCCGCAAGAACAGGAGTGGTCATCTCGTCCATGTGCCAAAAGGTTGGAATTATAATATCTGTTCCCATATGTCCGTCGTAAGATGCAAAAGAGCAATAATAATCAAGGATGGAATTGAAAGCACTGTCTTCATCCACATAGTTAAGAATTAAATTTTCAGGTCCAAACATTCCTCCATTCCCCATAGGATCAGCCAAAAAAAATGAATCTGTTGTTGTCCTACTATTTGTGGAATTTTGGATTTGTTCAAATAAAATTTTCCGTTGTTCAAGAGAGATACAGGAATTCTGTATCTCAATTTGTGCTGTAAACTTCATTCCATTTGGTAATTTATTACCATTTGTAATACTAATAAGTAAATACAACATGAGCCACTTATTGGCTTTCATTTTAACTCCTTATTTCGCCCACAAAGACTTAAAGGCATTAAGTTCTATTTTCATTTCTCTTCGTGGCATTGTGGCTATTTTTCAGGGTATTTCATATTTCCACACCCATAGGAATCCAAAATGCAATATCTCCGGTTAGGGCGCCAATAACTGAACCAAACGTAACACCAAAACTTGCACCAAGGGCAACGCCAATGCCGATAAATTTTCGATTCATTCTCTAAAACTGAAAGGCGGATATTGATCTGTAGTCAGTAATAAAGCATAAGCTTGTACTCTTAATATCCATCTCATGGCGCCCACCACAAAATCAAACATACTTCTTGGATATTTTCCGGAGAATAAAATGATAATCCACGCAATAATTGTACTGAGCAAAACACCAATCATGATGGGGCATAAAATTATTATATGGGGTAAAACCAGGAACCATTTGATTAATGGCATCCAACAATTTAATTCTTTTTCAACATCCGGATATTCGATTTTAACATGCACTGATTGTTCTTCATCGGTTGAAGGATATTCATGGCGTAATAATAATATATAGGACGCAACTCGCAACGAAAATTTGGTGAGTTGTACATTCCAATCAAACCACCATTGTGGATACTTTTTTCGAAATACAATCATTAAAAGTGTAGGTACGACCAAAATGCCCAACCAAAATGATTCATCTGGAACATTTTCATTACCGTAACCATGATATGATAATGATCCTAAAATTATTAGTATTGGAATGCTAAGAAAAAGTCGGAAGAAAACGGTAAGTCTATTGGCTTCTTCCGGGTAGTCGATTGTTAATGTTGCAGGATAGTTAGTCATCTTATTTGTTTCCTAAACAGGGTGTGATTCTTCTTTATAAACATCAAAATTAATATTATCAATTTGTAAGGCTTGGAATGCGACTAAAGCAATTAATTGACAATAAATACTCATAAATGTGGAATTAAAATGTCGTATTTCAAAAGTATGTGCTATAATTGAGAAAGCGCCATACACTGTAACTCCTATACTAATATAAGCCATTTGTTTAACAATAAGTGAGATTTTCCTTCTGCGATCTTCATAGGATTGATATGGATCTAATTTTTTACCAAACATATTCCAAGCGGCTATTCCTGAGAAAAAAAGATTCCCTCCCGAAATAATGACAATATTCAAATAGCCTCCAAACCAAGGGTATTCAAATCGATTAAAATAAAGAATGAACACAACAAATGAAACGTACACGAAAATCACAACCCCCAAGAGGATGGGTGAAATAAAATCAAACAATTTGCGAGGTTGTAGTTCTGCTTTTCGTGTGGTGCGAGAATCAATTTTACGCATGTGTCTAAAAATACTGAACGATGATATCTCTAATAATAATAAAGGAAAAAACTGCGTCATATAAAAAGCCAACACGATAGCTTGATCCCATCGTTCTCTTTGTGAATCTTCAGGGAAATTTCTAAACACAATACCAAGTAACACTAAACCCAGCACCAGGATAAATAAATTCAAAATTTTGTAATTGCGATGTTTTTTAGTATAATATTCAATCGGTTTGGGATAAAGTTTAGGAAATTCTGATGGAGGGTAACTATCCAATATATATTGGATTCGATTGGCTATTTTTCTCGGAAAATAATAGGACATAAGAAATAATTGACTTAAAACTACGGTTATGAATAGAAACTTAGTTTCCATACTACTCTCCTGAATTTTGTTGGATTTTCATAATATTGCCAAATGCAATGCGGATTTCTGAATCTGTGGCTCCTGTTTGTCTCAATATCTGAATGGTTTCACTTAATTTGAATGTAACCACTGTATTAAGATCAAAGTTACAGTTGAGCTTTGCGTCGATGTGAATAAAAGTACCGCGATATCCTTTGGCTTGAATGACGGAATCTCGGATCAAATGTTTGTAAGCCTTCGCCACTGTATTGTGATTTAGATTCAGATCGTTAGCTAATTGCCGAACGGAGGGTAATGCATCGCCGGGACTTAAATCACCATTGGTTACTGCATTTTTGATTTGGTCAATCAGTTGGGAAAAAACCGGAACCGAATCGGTGGTATTTATGATTAGTTCCATAATCTCGATATTTTACTGTACTGCATGTACTAATAGTACAAGTACAATATTTTATTTACAAGGGGAAATTTTAAAGTAGATTATTCACAACTCTCTTGGCATTCTTCCAAAGTTATAAATGGAACAACTCCACCACACCCGCCATAAATAAATTCTTTACATTTTCCTTCGCCTTGATCAAAATAATAACTTGGGATATATGCTTCGCAAGGTCCTGGATCAGGTTCTAAATAGCAGGAGTCGGGTAAATCTTGAACATCTTCTTTACAGCAAAAAAAAGTTGAAATAATAAATATAAAGATCAATAAATTTTTCATTTTACTGCTATTACCATTATTTCAATAAGCGCATCTAATGGAAGTCGCGCTGCTTGAATAGCTGCGCGAGCTGGAGGGTCAATTGAAAAATAGGATGCATATATTTTATTCATAGCACCATAATTATTTAAGTCTGATAAAAAAACCTGACTTTGTACAACATCTCCCAAGGTAAACCCAGTAGCATTTAATACGGCTTTAATATTTTTTAAAACTTGGTGCGTTTGATCTTCAATACTTCCCTGAATAAGCTTCCCCATAATCGGATCTATGGCAATTTGGCCAGATAAATAAAGTGTATTCCCAACTCGAACAGCTTGGGAATATGGCCCAATTGCTTCTGGCGCATCACTTGTAGAAATAATTTCTTTTTTACTGTTTTCTGTAGGGTAAGCGTAATTTCCAAACAGCACAACGATTAAGATTAAAACATTTTTCATAATTATATTTCCTTTAAGATTAATTAATTTTCTTCAATACATCTTCTAATGAACTCGTGAAAAACTCAATTTCTTTATTAGAGTTAAAATAACCCGTTGAGACTCGTAAAGCATATGATTTATTAAATGTATTATTCACACTACCTGTTTCTGGAATACCAATAGATCTAATTTGTATGTTTCTTTCCATTAATGTTTTGGCTACCCACTCAGCCGTTTTTTTATCTTTTATTGGAACTTGTGGTTGGTTCCATCTAAAAGGGTAAAATGTTGTAAGCCCAGACCCTAAATCCTTATCCGAATAAGGGGAAATAATGCAGTTCGGAGCATGATTTAAAATTAAGTTTTTAATTTCTATAGATAAATTTAAAATATGTTTTTCTATGACAGCAGTCCCACCTTCGTCTTTTACAAACTTCATTGCTCTTACCATAGCAGTAAAACCTGGTGTATTACTACATCCCCGAATTTGAAGTGCTTTTGCGATAGGATAATTTGAATTTCCATCTGTATATCTAATCATTCTCTGAGATATGGTGGGATAAAACTCCGGAGGCTGTATATTTGAATTTCGAATATAAAGTACACCCGTACTTGGTGGACCATTTAACCACTTATGACCCGGGCATGCGTAAAAGTCGCAATTCTCTACTCGTTCATTTATGTTATTGATATCTATTGCTCCAAAAGCTTGGGCTCCATCTACTATTAAATAAGCAATATTAAGTTCGTCGGCTTTTTCCCGTAATGACTTTAATGAAAGTCTAACCCCGGTTGTAGGATAAACATGGGAAACACACATTGCTTTAGCTCCTCTAAGAGCAGAGTTATTTGGAAATAACGTATCTAACAGTTCTGTTTGATTCATATTTTTTATTTTTTCCGGAGAAGGAAATGGTTGAGTTTTTACTTGTAGTCCGTGCCTTGCTTGCCAAATCTGAAGAGGAGAAATAACGGAAGAATGTTCCTGATTGGTGGTGACTACTTTATCTGTGTGCGTAAAATTTAAGCCCATAATAGCCATGCTTAATCCCATGGTTGTGTTATCTGTTAGGCATATATTGTTTTTTTCCACACCCATAAACTCACTAACCTTTCCGCGATTAAATTCCTGTCGTTTTCCAAGATCACGATCTAATTCATAAGCATATGTAGGATCACTTGTCCATTTTGCTAGGTTTTTTTGTAGAGTAGAAACCACACACTGCGGCATTGTACCTTCTGTTCCGCTATTCAAATAAACAAAACCATTGGGCAATGCTGTAAAATCACATAATTCCCCTAGGGGAGACAATGTTTTAATTTTGTTTGAAATATTATTCTTAGCAGACAGCCCCGAGAACATAGCAGTACTTACCAAACCAGCCGTTTTTAGAAAATTCCTTCGAGTTGAATTAGTAAATTTATTTTTTTTCATATTATTCTCCTTGAAGTGTAGCCACTAATTTCCGTGCCGAACCATGATCTCGATGTTCACAAAGATAAATGCTGCTTTATTTCTCATTATATTCAGGAAATTCTAACCCAATTATAACCGAATGGGAATAATTGTTAATTGTAAATAAGTCATTTGTCGTGCTATTAAAAAAATTGTAACTAAATCTATACTCTAATGTTAGTCGATTACATTTCTTTCCACTACCGATATCTATTCCAAATTGGTTTTTCACCGTTTTATTGTATAAATACCCAACCCCATCCCGGTAATTACCGCTGTCAGTCTCCTTTGATAATAGTTTATCCACTCTTGGACCAATGAGAAAAAACATATTCTGAGAATGTACTGAAAGATTATACCGGTATAACAGATTAGCTGATGTAAAATAAAAAGTATTTCTGAATTCCCATTTTTTTGGATAAGAATTATCTTCATTAGAATTAATTCCTTCTTCAATCATTCCTCTCTCAACATATAATAACTCACACAATAATTGATGATTATTATTTAAAGTAATGGGTCTCCATGATAAACCAATAATCCTTCCATTTAAAAAATGTTTATCAATTGAAAACCCTGCTTGAGTAGATGTAATAATTTGATTCGAATAATTAATACCCGTCTTTATTCCCATGCTACTTCCAATATTTGCAATTACAATTATATTCAGAAAAAAAAGTTTAAAATATTTCATATAGTTATTCCCCTTGAATCGTTGCCACCACTTTCCGTGCAGAACTACGATCCCGATGCTCGCATAAATAGATTCCCTGCCACGTGCCAAGGTTGAGTTTCCCGTCCGATATAGGAATTGAGAGTGAGGACCCCAAAAGGGACGCTTTCAAATGAGCAGGCATATCATCCGGACCTTCAAAGGTGTGCTGGTAATATGATTGATTTTCCGGTGCCAGCATATTGAAATGGGATTCAAAGTCAGTCCGTACAGTTGGGTCCGCATCTTCGTTAATGGTTAAAGAGGCGGAGGTATGTTTTATAAATAAATGTAGAATTCCAGTTTTGATCTTTTCTATTTCAGAAATTTGATTAATCACATCAGGCGTAATGATATGAAATCCCCGTGAACGGGGAGAAAGTGTAATTGTTTTTTGAAACCACATTTTTATAAATCTTTTTGCATCCATATTCTGGACTCTTTCTCATTTTGTTTTTCAATGGTTTCGGTAATAATAAACCCGCGATTCAAAGAAAAAATGATCATAGTTTTATGCTTTTTTCTTGTTTTCAATTTAATAGATTTGTATCCATTCTTTATAGCCCAATCTTCTTGAAAATTGGCTAATTCTGTAGCGATACTTTTATGACGAAATTCGGGTAAAACGCCACCCATCCAACCATAAAAACTTCCATCATCAAAACGATTATATCCTACTTTAAATCCAGCAATTTCCTTGTTTAATTCGGCTATTAAGATTTGATAATCATCTATGCATCTATTTTGATATTCTTCAACACCATAGGGAGAATCAAACTCTGGTATTTGTTTAGATAGTTCTACGCACTCCTGAAAGGAGCCTGCTCTTATTTTAATTTCCATGAAAAATACGTAATTAGAGAGTTTTTGTATTTTGTGTCTTTAGTGATAAAAATAATTTTTTATGTTTTTCGTTCTTTTTTCCGAGCAGCCGGAAAAAGAATATTATTTAAAATCAATCGATACCCTGGTGAATTCCGATGTAAAGAAAGATCCGTGGGTGGGTCACCCACAAAATGCTGATAATCTTCGGGATCGTGTCCGCCATAAAAAGTGAAGGTACCTTTCCCAAAATTCCCATGAAGATATTTTACCTGATCTGACGCCGGATCTTCCCCCATAATTACAATATGATTTTTTATTTTATCTTTATGAAAACCTGTTGTTTGCCCCATGAACCCTTTCACAATCGTCACATGATTTTGAGTGAGCATGGTTGGCACTGGATCGTATTTAGCTGAAAATTCAAATAAAGAAAAATAATCCGCTTCTGCGCCTTGAGTGACCGGATTATTGCTGGGAGGAAAATCTATATCTGAAAATTCATAAATCATAGGATCGGGTAATAATTTAAACCCCGAAAATGCAAATGTTTTGGAATAATCCAATGATGTCTGAAGATTCGGGTCAATTGATGTTCCGTCAAACACAGAATGGGCACCATCTACATTTTCCATGGATAGCGCAATATCATAAGAATCTGTCGCAGAACACATAGCAAAAAGAAATCCGCCATTACCTACATAACTTTTTATTTTCCGAGCCATGGCTTTCTTTTGTTCATGGACACTGGGAAAACCCAACTTAGTAGCTACAGCTTCAAATTGTTGCTTCTGATCACGGTACCATTGCGCATTTCGATGGCTCCGATAAAACTTTCCATACTGACCTGTAAAATCTTCATGATGGAGATGAAGCCAATCGTATTCATCTAATTTTCCCACATGAACTTCTTCATCCCAAAGTGTTTCATATTCAACTTCAGCATAATTGAGTACCATTGTAACCGCATCATCCCAGGGCTGTTTATTTGGAGGCGTATAAATTGCAATTTTAGGTTTTTTTTCTAATAGAACAATATCCATATTGTTTTGATCAATTTCCGTATATATAGAAACCAAATCATTAACATTAATCATTTCAAAAGTCACACCACGAACCCGGCATTCAGATTGGACACTTGGATGTGCATCAATGAGAAATGACCCGCCACGATAATTGAGCAACCATTCTATCGTTGTGTTTTGAGTTAATGTAAAATAAGCGATACCATAAGCTTTCAAATGATCATTCTGAGATTGATCCATTGGAATCAATATTTTTTGTCCAAAAGAAAGAGAGATGAATATAAAAAAAAAGAATTGTTTCATTAGCTTTCTGTGTGTTGCACAGCACGAATATGGTACCGTATAGGTTCAGAGAAAATAGAATTTGGGTAATCATCGAGAATGCGCATATATTGTTCGATGGCTTTTTCTAAATTAAGAAATTTGGATTCATATATTTGTCCTGCAAGAATAATTCCTCTATCCGCCAGTGGTGTTTCTGATAAAGATAGAACAATCTCCAATGCTTCATCATATTCTTTGAGTTGATAATGAAGCAATCCACGCCGTAGGTTAGCCAACGGTACAATGGCGGAATTAGGTATTTCAGTGACTAGATATGTTAATTCCTTAATTGCATCTCCAATTTTTCGTTGACGCAAATACCATTCAGATTTTATAAAATGGATATAGGCTGATTTGCTTGAAATATCATCTTCATAATATTGTGTTAGAATGTTTTTTAATTCCATTAAATCATTAAAGGATGGATCAATTGGACTCATGGCTGAAAAAGAAGCCTGAACAATTTTCAATGTTGTATCCGGTTCATCAGTTAAAAAATGAATTAAAATCTTCTTTTGCTCAATCGCTGGTAATTTATTTTGTTTTAATTGCTTATCTAAAAACATTAGCGCATCAGCTGACATTCCTTTCGCAAGCAATACATCAGCTATTCTTAGGATAATCTTTAATCTCATTTTTTTATCCGGTCTGTTTTTCAAAGCTTTGTTTAAATGGTCAAAAGACTGATCAAAATCTTGAAGAATTCTATATTGAATTTCACCTAATCGAAAATAAGCTTCAGCCAATAAAGGCGATTTAGGTAACGAAATTAAGAGAGAATCATATAAAGAAAGACTCGATTTTAAATGCGCTGGAGACAAAGAAGAGCTCACCTGAAACGGGTCTTCAAAAAATAAATTATTATCAAAAAAATATGGAATCAAGTGCGATTCTTGGATGGGAATAATTTGATCTTCAAATGTTTGAGCAAGACCTAGGAGAGCTTTCCCTGTATTGTTTGCATTTAATGTTTGGCTCAAAATATAATTGTAGGCTTGAATAGCAATTTTAAATTGATTTTCTTCCCGACATTCATTCGAAAATGCCATCCATTCTTTAAAGTTTGGTTTGTCTAGTTTGGAATGTTCCTTTTTAGTCTCAAATGCAAGGATATATTTTTGTTGTTTAAAGTAAAATTCGCTTAACACATTTAAAAGAGATTGGGGTGTTTTTTGAGAAGCTATTATTAGTTTTTCTTCTATAATTTGAACGGCATCTTGTTCATCACTCATAAGGAGAATTCTCCGCTGAATAATCCCGTTCTGATTTGATGGTTGGGAAAGACTTAAAATATATTGATCCATTGCTTTATCGTAGACACGACGAGATTGATAGTAAATACCAGCTTCATAAGCCATAAAGGATTGCCCAAAATTTTCTCGACCCTTTCCTAACAAGGAAAGCAAATCGTCATCTAAACTATAGCGCCCATACAATGAAACCATTATTCTATAATACGAACGATTGTTTTTGAATTTTTCCGTACTGGATTCCCATACCAGTTTGGCTTCAGACAGTTGGTCGTTTAAATAAAACAGTTCACCTAATTCAGCATAAAGTTGAATATCATTTGGAGTATAGATTAGCTTTTCACGAATTAATGAAATACCATCTTCATATCGCTGATTTTTCTTATAAAGTAATTTTAGATCACGAAAGGTTCGACTATGATTTGGAGTTTTTAATAGAATGGATTCATATATAGAAATAGCCCCGTCTATGTCCCCTTTTCTTTCCAACATTTTTGCTGTTTTTAAAGAAGCGTTGATTGGTCCATTATTTTGCCCAAAAAGAATTGAGCCCACTAGAACAATATAAATTAAATATGATTTATTTCTCAATATCACCCTCGATAATTTCTTGTTCAATTTTCAATTGACTTAATGAATTAAAATATCGTTTTATCATTGTTTGATGTTCGCGAGAATACCCAGCATTAATAGATTTATTTAAAGCTTGAAGCGCCAGATTTTGTCTTTGCCCCATATCAGCAGGTAATCCACCTGGGCCTTCAAACGATATCAATGTCTCTGCAGATGTTGATTTCCGTTCGTCTTTATAACCGCGCTGTGTCATAGAAGTTTGACTGTCTAACATTCGAGATAAAATTCGCTGTTGTCTTTCTTGGGTTTTTCGTGAAAATCGTCGACGTTGAAGATCTTTGATAACTTCGTCCATTTCTTTTCCGATTCCACTTAAATCTCCCATTCCCTTTTGTCCGGAATGTCGCATTTCATTCATCATTTGTTCTAATGATTTTCGAATATCCTGTTGTTTTTGGAGCATTTGTTGCATCATTTGTTGTTGAGCTGCAGCAGCCATTTGCCCCATCCCTAACTGCATTCCCTGCTGATTCGCGCCTTGTTGTTGGCCGGCCATTTGTTGCATCATTTGCAAAAATTGTTCATAGCCGCTGGCAGACCCTGATTGCTGCATTGCTTGAATACTATTAAACAAGCCAAGCGCCGCCTCATTCAATCCTGCCATTGCCATTTCTTGACTAGTCCCTGCCTGATTTACATTTCTTTCTGTTAATTTAGATTTAGCTTCTTGCATACTTGCATTTGCTTTACCAACCCCTCGTCCTATTTCAGGCGTAATTGAAAATGTTTCTTTAGATAGCTCCATCATTTGGCTCATAATTGATTTAAGTTGATCTTGTAATACTTGTTGTCGAGATGCCATTTCTCGGAGTCGAGGAGAATTCCGAGTTGCCGATTTAACATCAGATCGCAATTGTTCTTCTTGGGATGAAAGATAAAGCATATCTTGAATTAACGCTTGAAATTTTTCAGTCATATCATCTACGGTCTCCTTTTGAAAACCCTGTTGCATTTGCATGACTTGTTGCATCATCATTTCCATATTTTGAAGAGATGCTTGGCTGGACGATTGCGCTTGTTGTGGTTGCTGTTGAGTCAAGTTTTGCATGGTTTCCGTCATAGAGTTTTCTGTTTGTTCCATGAGAGATGAATTGGCCATTTCAGATAAATCATCTGACGTTTTATCGCTATAGGGCTCCACCAAGTCTGACGCTTCTTCCATAAGAGATTTTAAATTATCAAGTTCTTCGAAATTCCTTTTTTCTTCTTGAGCTAATCGTTCAAGTGTGGATTGATCTGTCTGATCATTCGCTTGATTAATTTCACGATCCAAAGATTGTTCTTGATCAAAAAGCTGTTGCATTCTCGTTTGGAGTTCATCCATTTTTTGCTCAGCCTGCAATCGTTTAAATATTTCCAGATATCGATCTAAATCCTGTTCGATTTGAGCCATATTTTCAGATAATTCACTCAATGCATTCTGAAGTTGTTTCATATCCATGTTCTCGAGAGCTTCTTGGAGATTCTCCATATTGCTCATCATATCTTCAGGAATAACGGCCTGAATTAGTTCAGATAATTCTTTAAATTTATCTAATAAGTCAGATGAAAAAAGGTCGTGTTTTTCTGCCTGTTTAGTAATCGATTCAATGGCTTCTGTCATTTTTTCTAAATTGGCTAACTCTTCCTTTGCTTGCTCTAGGGCATTTTTTACAGATTGCTGTTGATCCCAATCCAATTCTTTTGTTTTCAATGATTCAAGTTCTAACGATTCAAACAATTCTTGGAGATCTTGAAATTCTTCAGATCCAGTTATCATTTTTTCCATGAATTCATCTTCATTATTTTCGGATAATTCGTAGAGATCAGCTAAGGATGGTACTCGTGCAATAAAGGTGGATGATACTGTTTTTTTAGGTCCTGAAATATTATCATTATCTGTGAGTTCAAAATGAAAATGGACTTCATCTTCTGGCATAAGAAACATATCGCTCAAATCCCACAAGGTGCGAATAGTTTGAATAACGGTATCCGGATTTAAATCATGAATTGTAAACATTGCCACATAAGGATCTGCCATTAAAAACGCTGGACGTCTTACTTCGTAAGCAACTTGCAGATTGCTAAATCCATAATCATCCTCAATTTCAATATGTATTGGAATTGATTGATTGCTCCCTAATTCGATCACAGGTGACGGTTTAATAACAAAAAGACTTGGATCGTGATCTGGAATTATTTCCAGTGAATATGGGACAGGATCTCGGTTTGTAATCCCTCGCTCATCTACAAGATTTACCGTGAATTCACCGCTCTCCATCATTTGAAAATTACCTGAAGCGGACCTGCCCGTAGATGATAAATCTATTTTTTCTCCATTAATATCTAAAAAAGCAGACTCTAAAATACGATTAGATGAAAGATAAATTTGAACCGTAGAGCCCTTGAGCCCATGTACGACAGCTATATTCCCGACCTGTGTTTCTGTAATCAGACCACTGTATTTAGGCGGAACCACAGTAATTAGAAATGATTCAAAGAATGGGCGGTCTGTGACAAATATGGTACTGGGAATAGAAGCCACTTTTTCCCAGGCTTCCCAAAAATGATCAGCATTTACAATTGCCGAATAGGTATAATCTTGAAAAAGTTCTGGTAATTCAAATTGATAATTCCCGGTAGAATCCCTTGGCGCTGAAAAAATTAATTGCAATGAATCTCGCTCTTGTGTCGCAGCTTGAAGTGGCGTTAATTGCAGCAAAACCGTATCGGGATTAGCCCCAATTGCTTTAATCGTGATGTTGGATTTTTCTCCGCCTAAAATATGAATATCACTGGAAAGACTCATAAGAGAAAATGGTTTTGGTGCATGAAATTTAGTTGTCGGATTTATCCATCGATAAAAAGAATTGGCAGATGATTGGTATGTAAAACTAAAAAAGAGAATTAAAAACATCCAAATTGCCAGTAACCGCTTTTTTACTGAATCCATATTTTTATTTTTTAATAATTCAGAATAATTTAAAGCTTTAAGCTTCTCTGAGATTTTATTTATATAAGCATTTGATAATTCTTTGGATTCGTTTTCCCCTGAATTGGATTCTAGTTGCAGTGCGTTTAAAATTGTGTCTTTTTTGTCTGGAAAAGCTACTTTGCCCAAATATAGAGATATTGTTTCAACTTTATATTTAACTAACTGGTCCGATTCTGATCTAAAGTATTTAACAAGCCAATGAATAACATAAACACCTAATAAAATATATATAATATAGAGTCCATTCATTTTTAATGTAGGCGAAAAATAAAATACTGTTTCCAATTCAATCCCAATCAAAAACAATAGTGATGCTATAATTCCAAGCCATAATAAGCTCATAAAACCATCTTGCCAAAACAAAATTGACCTAGTAATTAGAATGTGTTTTTTAATTTTCATATTACTGGGTTAATGCAAAATAAATAATATTTACACCCATTTTTAAGGATGCTTCACGAATTGGCCAAGGATCTTGATGAACACTAGCGTCTTCCCAACCGTCACCTAAATCAGACTCAAACGTGTATAGCAATATAATCCGTTCGCCTTCAAACAACGCCAAGGCTTGTGGTGGATTATTATCGTGTTCATGAACTTTAGGCACTCCATTCGGAAGCTTAAAATAGGATGAAAATATTGAATGACTATGAGGTAATGGTACTAAGTCTTTATTTGGAAAAACTCGTTTTATTTCTCGACGAAAAGATTCATCCATGCCATAATTATCATCCGCATGAAGAAACCCGCCATTCATTAAGATAGATCGCAATGCAATAATTTCATCTTCTGAAAATCGTATATTTCCATGACCCGTCATATAAAGATATGGGAATTGACTTGCATTATCATCTGTAAGTTGAATTCGGAATTCATCTGGATGTGCTGACATGGGCGTATTTGAATTCAAATAATTCAACAAGTTCGGTAAACTACTGGGATCACTATACCAATCCCCGCCTCCGCTGTAGTGAACACGGGCAATCGAAAAGGATTGGGCTGAAGCCAGTCCAGCCAATAAGAAGAATAAAATGCAGTTTTTAATCATAAAATGTCAATGTAATAATCAACTCATTTGTTCCAAAAAAGACACGTCTAAACTTAACTTGAATTTGTCGAGTCTCTTCTTGTAAAAAGCATAGGAATCATGGAATTTTGATGACCTATGTTTGCCTTGAAAAATATACGCCACGCATTAATCTTATTTATCCTTTCTGGTTTAGTGGGTCAAGTAGAATTAAAAAAAGAGCCGCGCACCTTTCTTTTTGGGCTTATCAAGCTCGATACTGAATCGGCTTATGAAGATGGCGCATGGATTAATAAATGGCTTTATGCTCGAGAATTTGCCGCGCCAGTTAGTTTTGCACCTCTTGAAATACGTTATGGCTTTGGTTTTAACGGGAAAACATCCGGTAGTGCATCAAATCTCAGTGATGATTCCGCATCGGACGATCCGGATAAAATAAAATATGATGGCAATGTGGATCCTATAACTCAAGAATTTAAAAACATTTGGGGATCATCCCTTGAAATTGACGTTGGGCTTTTTAATCTGCCCCATTATTTAGTTGGAACAAGTTGGATGAACGTGATGACGGGACTGACTTATCGCTCAAGTAAAATTTGGTATCCCGCAGAAACCCCATCCGAATCTTGGGCAGAAACAAATACGGATTGGGGCGATACAGCTTATTTTTCTCCGAAAATTACAGACTATATGCTTACAACTCATTTACAATATCAACCTTTTAATAATTGGTTTGTTAATTTTAGATATTCTTATGGGTTGTCTTCTGCTCTTTTTTATTCGCCAGATCAAGAAGTATGGAATAAAACATTAAAGGGTTCCGGAACATCAGCAGCAGGTGCAATTGGAATTCGTTTTATTTTAGATTCCGGAAAAATAAACAGGTTTACGGTTGGATTAGATTTTCGATATTCTTATACAAAAATACATACCATTACCGATGTGGAAGACATAACACCTATCAACCGATTTGATTTAGTTAATTATGGATTATATTTAACGCTTTCAGCTTTTTATGGAGGAAAGAATACAATTGGGGATGAGGCAAAAACGTTCTATTACCGAAAAGAATATGTAACTGCTCGAGATAAATTCAAAGAATTTCTCGCAGAATATCCATCTCATGCAAATCGTCATCGCGCTGAAAAATACATAGCAGATTGTGATTATAAAATTCCATATCAAATCATGGATGACGGTGTTGTTTTAGAACATGGGAGTAAAACACCGAAAGCATTGAAAAAGTATTTATATGCCAAATCAATAGTGAAAAATGACACATTAATCTTAGAAACCCTTAACAAAAGAATTAATCAAATTGCACTACTTTGGATGTTAGAAGCTGAAAAAATGTTAAAAGAATCCAGATACGACGAAGCATACTCTTTGGTAAAACATGTGGCTGAATTTTCAATTCATGGTAAAAATGAAATTCGACGATTTAATTCTTGGGTCATTCTTAACGAAGGGAAAAAATATCAAAATGCAAGCTTTGTCGGCAAGGCAATGGGAAAGTATGCCACCGCACTAGAAATGAACCCCGATCTTATTTATGAAATAAAAGCATTGCAATATCAAGCGGGAATTCAAATGGTGAAATTGGCTAATGAAGCTGATGAATTTGATGAAATTCAACTAGCGATTTACTCGTTAGAGTTTGCCCGTGATTTATCGGGTGGCATTGGAAAAAGAAACGAGCAACTCTTGATAGATTTAAAAAATAAATTAAAATCACACTCCGATTATAAAACCCGAATTTTAGTAAATAATAAAATGAATCAAGCAAGGTCTATTCAAGCCAAAGCTCGAACTGAAAAACTAGATATTGGACAAACAATACCGCAAGTTCAGGAATTACTGGGCGAACCACATGAAATAATTATTGGAAACAATGGAACTAATCCCGATGAACAATTGTGGGTATATTTTGTAAATGATAAATCAATTTATTTAACATTCCACTATTTTCAATTATTTAAAATTGAAGAATTATAACAATTGTGACAAATTCAATCCTATTTAAAGAAAAAAATACCCAGTATTTTTCAGGCTGTGAAACTTATATTTAAAACTATTTTATTTGTCCTTTTAATCTCGTCCGTTTTCGCTCAAACCGGAAAGCGAAATTATGATAATGAATTAAGACATCAGAATAAAGCAATCAATGCTTTAAAGGACGAAATTGGTCAATTACGATTAAAATTAAAAAAAGCGGAATCAAAAGAGCGATCCACGGCCAGTCGTATTTCATCATTAGATGAAGATATCGCCCTTACTTCTCGACTCGTTCAATCCTTGAAAAGAGAAGAAGAAAAAACGCGAAATAGAATTTTTCAACTCAAAGAAAGTCTCTTGAAAAATGAAACTGAGCTTGATAACCTTCGCATAAGATATGAAGAGAGAGTGGTGAATTCTTATTTAAAAGGCCGACTTACAGATTTAGAACGTGTCTTTTCTTCTACAACATGGAGACAAGCCATGTACCGAACTCAATATCTGAAAATCATCACCGATATTGAAAAAAAGATGACAAAACAAATTGAAAAACTATTAATTCAAGTTAGCCAACAAAAACTAGAGCTTGAAGCTACCCTGCGTGAAAACCTTAATTTAAAACGCGACAAAGAAAAACAAATGATTGCGTACCAAAATATGCGCATTACCCGCGAACAGGAGCTTAATCGAATTCGTACCGATAAAAAATCTTTAGCTATTTATATGAACGAAAAGGAAGCGGGGATTGGGCAGTTAGAAAGTATTATTAAAAATGTTTTAGAAGACAAAGCAAGATTTGAACGTGAAGAAAGGATTCGTCAACAACAAGAGGCTTTAAAAGTTAAAAGCTTTAAATCACTTAAAGGTCAAATTTCATGGCCAGCAAAAGGGCGAATCATTGCAAAATTTGGACGACAATGGAATCCAAAGCTTAAAACCACGACTGAGAATCCAGGGATTGATATAAAAGGTCAGCCTGGCTCTGCCATACGAAGTATTATGGGAGGCATTGTAACGACCATCACCTATATTCGCGGTTACGGCACAACAATTATTATTGATCACGGTGGAGGTTTTTATACTGTCTATAGCCACGTAACCAATATACAAACAAGTGTGGATAGTGAAGTTCGAAATGGTGATGTAATTGCATACATGGGTGATTCAGGTTCTATCAATGGAGCTAAACTTCATTTTGAAATTTGGGGAAAAGGACAAAAATTAGACCCTGAAAAATGGCTCACCAAAAAGTAATGTCATTTGATATTGTAGCATCCCAATCTCTCATTTGGGAAAGACTTTCAAAAATAAGCACGGCAAATCAACTGGGAAATGCATACTTAATCTCCGGTCCCAGAGGGTGCGGAAAAGAGGGGTTAGCAATTCGCTTTTCTCAATTACTTAATTGCGAAATATCTTCAGTAAACCCATGTGATTCCTGTCCGTCTTGCCAACGATTTCATCAGTTACAACATGAAAAATTAAATCTAATCTTTCCACTGCCAACCGTTAAAAAAACAACAAGTGACAACTCGGATGATATTTCAACTGTTGGCAATAGTGATATGGAATTGGTAACAAGCGCCATTGCGAAAAAATCAAAAGATCATTTTTATAAAATCCAAATCCCAAAAGCAAATAGAATTCTGATTCAATCAGTAAGAGGATTACGAAAAAGCTTATATTTAAAAAGTGATCCAAGCGGTCGGAAAATTGTTCTAATTCTTGATGCTCATTTATTATCAGCAGGTCAAGGCGAAGCAGCCAATGCTCTTTTGAAAATATTAGAAGAACCACCAAAGAACACAACCTTAGTACTCGTCACAGACCATGTTGAATTATTACTACCAACTATATTATCACGATGCCAACGGCTATCGGTCCCTAGATTAAATGATGAAACCATCATGAAATGGCTTCAAATGAAAATGGTAAAAGAATCTGAAATTCCATTTTTAGCTGGGTTAAGTCTGGGGAATATTCATCAAGCTCGTTTTCTCACATCACAACCAATTGGTGATTTAATGAAGTTAATTAGCGGTTTGATTAAAACAATCACTGGTAACGAACCCGATTCTTGGCGAAAATTTATCCAAACATATTCACGGTTAGCTTCTCAGGATCCTGCGACATTTTCATTTCATTTTATGATGATAAAAATTTGGTTTCGATCAGCAAATCGATTACAAAAAGATGTAGATGACATATTACATGAAACTTCCTTTAAGCTCGGGATGAAACGAATATTAGATTTGCACCCAACAGCTGACTTTTCTGCTATTACATTTGAATTAGAAAATACAATTTTAGCCATTCCAAAAAACCTATATATCCCATTAATTTTGACAAACCTTTTAATTAAAATACAGAAATACTTAAAATCATGAAAAATACATTTTACATAACAACTCCAATTTATTACGTCAATGATAAGCCACATATCGGTCATGCTTATACCACAATACTAGCTGATGTTCTGTCTCGCTATCATCGTAATTCCGGACAGGAAACTTTTTTTCTCACCGGATTAGATGAACATGGGCAAAAAGTTCAACAGGCCGCGGAAAAACGAGGTGTTAATGCACAACAACATTGCGATGAAATGGCGCCACGCTTTTCTGAACTATGGAAACAGCTTCATATTTCTAATGATGATTTTATCCGGACCACCGAAGAAAGGCATAAAAAAGTCGTGCAAAACATTCTTCAAGAAGTCATGGATAAAGGAGATATTTACGAAGCTGAATACGAAGGTTTATATTCTATATCTGAGGAGAGATTCATTACAGAAAAAGAATCAGAAAGTGGTGAATTTCGAGATATAAAAAAATTAAAAGAAAAAAATTATTTTTTTAAAATGAGTAAGTACCAACAAGCTTTGATTAATCATATTGAAAAAAATCCAAATTTTATTCAACCAAATCATCGAAAAAATGAAATACTTGGTTTTTTAAGACAACCCCTTAACGATTTATGTATTTCTCGTCCAAAATCTCGATTGAACTGGGGCATAGAGCTTCCGTTTGATTCAAATTACGTAACCTATGTTTGGTTTGATGCTCTTATTAACTATATCACTGCAGCAGGATTTGGAAGCGATGACAATGCATTCAAAAAATGGTGGCCCGCATCCTATCATTTAATTGGAAAAGATATTTTGACCACCCATGCCGTGTATTGGCCCACAATGCTCATGTCTGCCGGCATTGAACTTCCAGAAACTATATTCGCACACGGATGGTGGCTTATGGGTGAATCTAAAATGAGCAAATCACTTGGAAATGTAATCAATCCAATGGACTTGATAGAAGATTATGGCGTAGATCCAGTTCGGTATTATCTCATGCGAGAAATGGTTTTGGGGCAGGATTCCAGCTTCACTATGGAATCATTTATTCAACGATATAATAGTGATTTAGCCAATGATTTCGGAAATCTCTTAAGCCGAGTTTCAACGTTGATGAAAAAAAATTATGATGGCAAAATTCCGGAACCAGGCAAACTCACAAATGCTGAAACAATTATCAAATCAAAGGGAGAGTCATTAGCTAAGCTCGTTAAAGAAAAAATTGAATCTATGCGACTAAATGAAGCCATCGAAGAAATAATGCAATACGTCCGAAGCGTCAATAAATACATGGAAGATCATGCGCCATGGAAACTTGTAAAAGAAGATAAAATCTCGGCAAGTCGGGTACTATATACCGCAGGAGAAGCTCTTCGCATAAGTGCTGTTTTATTATCTCCAGTAATGCCAAATAGAACTGAAGTTTTATTAAATGCGCTGAATGCAAAAAACACAGGATTGGAATGGGGTGGATTAACCCCAGGCCATGAATTAAAAGACCATGAACCTCTGTTTCCGAGAGTAAAATAAATTCAGTTTATTTTGTAATTCACCTTAAATTCGTTTTATGATAAAGCAATTTATTAGACCCCGTTTCCATCTTGTATTATTGTTTATAATTATCATTCCATTAGGTGCTGCTGATAATTCTTTTAAATCTGACGTAAAGAAACTCTCCATTTTCAAAAATGCATTTGATAAAATGTATCAAGAAATGGGCGAGATTACTCAAAGCGCTACTCGTCATAAAACCGGTCATTTCTCCAATGTTGAAAGTGACCAAATTGAAAACCTTCTTTTCCGATATTTAGTCCTTCGTAAATCTTACTGGGAAATCATTAACAAATATCGAGATTATAATACCTATTCTGATAATCCTTCAGAAAATGCAAAAGCGCTTATCATTGGCTACACATCCGCTTTAACACTTTATAAATACAGTGGAATTTTAATTACCAAAAATATGGCGGATGAACAAACTGTAAACAAATTGAATGAAGCCTATTTCAGAAGCGGAATACCACGAGGGTCTTTTCAAACTGTGTATTCTAGTCTCACCAATCTTGAAAATTTGGATGAATTGGATATTGCTCGGGAATTAATTTCTATCGAATTAGATGAGCCGGGGACAGAATTAAACTTGCTACGTTTGGATCAAATTTATGGCCCATTAATTTCAGAACTTGAACCTCTCCACAGAACACAAGTTAAACTCCGAGAAATGATATTAAACCATTTTGTATTAATTACACCCGAGCTCACCAATCGCTTACGACACAGTTCTATTACAAAGAAAGTTGAGGCATTAACAAAAAAAGCTGGTAGTCGATTTGAAGCATTGCGTGCTGTTATTTTCACTCGAGTAGGACATATAAAAACACCTGGAACATCTCCACTTATTTTTAATGATAGAGATAAAAAACAAATTTTATCCCTATTGGAGCCTGGCGATATAATTCTTACTTATTCAGAAGGATATATGAGCAATATTTTTCTCCCCGGAATTTTTAAACACGGCATAATTTATACGGATGAAAGAGAAAATTGGTCTACGGAAGATTGGGCGAAAATCCAAATTTCAGATACCCAAAAATCCATGATCAATTCTAATCATAATATTATTGAAGCCATTGCAGAGGGCGTGGTTTCCGGATCCTTGAATGAGATATTAGAAACAAAAATTAATCGACTGGCCGTTTTTCGTCCCAAGCTTTCAAGTGGAGAAAAGTTGGGTGCCTTAAATACGGTCCATTCTTATTTAGGAAATCAATATGATTTTACATTTGATTTTAATGATGCCGAAACGCAAGTGTGTACTGAGGTAATTTATCGCGGGTTTAATGATGTGGGTCCACTGCATTTTAATTTAAAAAAACGTGCCGGTATGCTCAATTTGAGCGCAGAGGATGTATGTCGATATGCAATAAAATCAGGTACGATGGAATTAGTTACATTGATTGTTGAAGATGAATATCGGAAAGGGAAACCACGATTTGTTTCTTCAAAAATTGGTGTAGAAATTATTCTAGGGTTAATGAAGTAATATTTGTAATTAATACTAAATAAAAAAATTATACATCCAATAATTGACCTTCTGTTTTCAAAAAATAAAGCGTTCCCATTGTTGAAATAATACTATACCAAAAAAATATTTTCAAACTCAAATTCAACTCTAAAATTCCAAGATTCTGATAAAAAATTACAAAGCAAAGAATGGCGACTTTAATTCCATCTGCAACCAGGGAATATTTTTTTCCATCCATTAAAGCTGTATAAGAAAATACATTTATCATTAAAAACATTGCAATTAAACCCGTAATAAAAACACCGTGGTTAGTTGCCTTATAAAACATGATAAACATCAGCATCAATGAGATAGACATTTGAATATATGACCATCCTAATAGAGTTCGTGAATTCTCGGTCTTATATTTTATTTGTTCAAATGGATTTTCAATTATAGTAATCGGAAATTTTTCCGCAACATCTTCTGGCCTCCAACCTGTGGGCATGAACCAGATTCGAATTTTATCCCATATATTTTCTGCATGAAATGCATCCTGAATCAATTGCCATAGATGTTTATAGTTAATGATTATTGGGTTCCACGTATTTGCAGGACGAAGAGTGCCGTAGACTGGTTTTTCATATATTAACTCTTCCTGAAATGTGCCAAAAACTTTATCCCAGATTATAAAAATCTGGCTATAATTTTTATCTAGATATTTAGAGTTAATCGCATGATGAACTCGATGGTGTGATGGTGTAACAATGATTTTTTCTAACCAGCCCATTTTATCAATAAGTCTTGTGTGGTACCAAAATTGCATAAATAAATGGATAGGCCCGAGAATTGCAAAAATTGATGCAGGCACTCCGAGGACAGCGGCCGGAATCATTAAAATAGCGCCAAAGTGAACCATATCAGATATAGACTGACGAAGGGCACACGCAAGATTGTATTCTTCACTGCTATGATGAATAATATGACGATTCCAAAAAATATTTACACGATGGTTAAGTCTGTGCATCCAATACCCCGTAAAATCCTGAACGATAAAAGCCACAATGACAGCAGCCCAAACTGGCTCAAGCTTATAGAGTGTAAAATGACTTACTAGCCACGAATAACTAACGATCACAATGCCATATTTAAGTCCATCCCTAACAGTGTTGGTAATACCAGAGCTTAAACTAGAAATCATATCTGCTGAGTTATTAACCTGAATTCCCATTCGTTTGGCTGCAACTATTTCAATCCCCATTAAAATCAAAAAGATGGGAATGGCAATTAGAAGTGATGAAATATAAAAACTCATTTTAATTGTTTTGAAAAATCTTTGTCGTGATAGTCATAAAATCGATTTAGGTTTGCCTATCATTTTACGAGAAAAATTAAATAAATGCTAATCGATACTCATTGCCATCTTTTTTATGAAGAATTAAAAAACGATCTAAGTAACGTTTTAAAGCGCGCTCAAGATTTAGATGTCACTAAATTTATTTGTGTCGCCACCAATATGGAAGACGCCAGGGAATGCCTCTTGCTGGGAGAAACACATGATAACATCTTTGCATCTGCTGGAATTCATCCTCACGATGCAAAAGATGCACCGGAAGACTTTGTTGATCAAATATATGATCTCATGACTTTTGATTCTATGATTGCCGTGGGAGAAATGGGATTAGATTATTTTAGAAATATTTCCGATTCCGAAATTCAAAAAAATGTATTTCGTTCACAAATGGAAATTGCTCAAGATTTATCAAAACCTATCATATTTCATAATCGAGATGCGGATGTCGATACAATAAATATCTTAAAAGAATTTCCCGATGTTCAGGGCGTGGCTCATTGTTTTTCCAGTGATCTTGAAACAGCAAAAGCATTTATGGAATTGGGTTACTACATTTCTTTTTCTGGAAATCTAACCTTTAAGAATAGTCACCTACCAGATGTTGCAAAAGAATTGCCCTTAGATAAAATTTTAGTCGAAACTGATTCGCCATATTTAAGTCCGGTTCCTTTTCGTGGAAAACCCAATGAACCTGGACGAACACGATATGTGGCTGAAAAACTTGCAAAAATTTACAATGTGCCTTTAGAATTAATCGCAGAAAAAACAACTCAGAATGCTGTCCAACTTTTTGGTCTCCCACACAATAAATAAAATTAATATTTGTAATAATGTCAAATACTACAAACCACCCATTCCGAAAAAAATGGGGACAAAACTTTCTTGCCGATGGGAACCTATTAGATAAAATTGTCAGGACAATTAATCCAAAAAATACGGACTCAATTCTTGAAATTGGCCCTGGCGAGGGTGCACTTACCGAACGAATTTATCCCAAAGTAAAAGAGATGGCGGCTATCGAAATTGATCCCATGCTTATTGAACACTTGAAAAACCGAGATTCTCTAAAGGGGTTACAAATTGTCCACGGTGATGTTCTCCTACAAGAGATTGAAACTATCCCGATTAATAACCCCGTTCGAGTTATTGGAAACATCCCATACAATATTACATCCCCTATTATTTTTTGGCTCATTGAACAATTAGATTTTTGGGATGATGCTTTTATTATGATGCAAAAAGAAGTGGCTGAAAGACTGTCTGCAAAGGTTGGAACAAAAGCCTATGGTCGATTTACTGTCGTGGTTGGGGCATACTTAAATATGGAATACTGTTTCACAATTCCACCGGATGTGTTTATTCCAAAACCAAAAGTAGACTCTGCTATAATCCGGTTCACAAAAAAAGAAATTCCGATTGTACCAGATGAAAAATATGTCCGATTTAATAAACTCGTTGCAACAGCTTTTTCGCAAAGACGGAAAATGTTAAGGAATACTTTAAAAGCCTGGAATTTTGCTGAATCCGTAAAAGAAAGAATTGATTTTACTCGCCGACCGGAATCCTTAACAATTGAAGAATTTGCGCTATTAATAGATTTGCATTCCCAGTAAAATAACAGGAATTTAAAAAATGATAAAAAAAGAAACAACATCACTGTGGGTAAAGTTCATGGTTGGTATGTGGATCACGGGGTTTATTTTGGATTATACTGATGGAAATTCAGAAATAGATTATTTTGAAATAACAAGACGATCTCTTTTCATTTCAGTTTTTTCCACTTACTTTTTCAGGCTTTATATGAAAAAAATAAATTCTAATTAATTTCGGTTTTTTATCCAACATCACTCCCACGGTATAATCCTTGTAACCCAAAAGAAAAACCAGTAAAATCGCCAGCTTTTTTTAAGCAAATAAAAATTAATTCAAGTAACCACAAACTACACTTTGGAGGTGATTTAAGTGGTTGAAGTCCAGGTCAGAGATAAAGAATCGTTTGAGCGTGCCCTACGTCGTTTTAAAAAGATGTGGGAACGAGCCGGTGTCCTTCGGGAAATCCGTACACGGTCCTTTTATGAAAAGCCAAGTGATGCAAAACGGGAAGCTAAAAAGAAAACCGTTCGGCGTGTAAAAAGGCAAGCCAGGATAGATGCAATGCGGAATGATCCGCGTGCAAGTCGACAACGCCGTCGCAGACGTGCTAAGTAGGCTCCCAACAGGGAAAATCTAAAGAAGCCTCGGTTTTTATAACCGGGGCTTTTCTTTTTGGAACACATCTTCTCTATTCCGAAATTCCAATATGATTTTTATCACCTTTATTCAAACATTTTAACTCTTAATCCATATTGTGTTAATTAGAAGTATATCAGGCGTTCGCGGACTTACCAAAACTCATCTTACGCCAGCATCATCAATTGCCTATGCTCGAGCGCTACATCAACTCTTACCTAAGGGCGTCCTCATGGCTGGGCAAGATAGCCGCCCATCGGGTGAAGAAATCATTCACGCTATGATGAATGAATTAATACGTTTAGGCAGAACAGTCATTTTTTGCGGAATTGTTCCTACGCCCACAATTCAATTTATGGTTCACAATACGGAAGCTGTGGGTGGATTTATTGTAACAGCCAGCCATAATCCCATTGAATGGAATGGACTCAAATTTGTTCGTGAGGATAGTACTTTTTTTCATCCAAATGAATGTGAAAAATTATTCGATATGGTGGACACCAATAAAGAACTAGCTGACGCAAAAGAACACGGGATGATTTGGCCCGAACAAAATGCGATTCAAAAACATGTAATTTCATGCGTTAGTTTAAAGTGTATTGATTTGAATCGAATTCAACGTCACCATTTTAAAGTTGTTATTGATGCTGTAAATGGCGGTGGTGCTTATGCGCTGCCAGCGATGTTAGAATCACTTGGCTGTGATGTCATCGAACTAAATTGTGAACCCGATGGAAACTTTACTCGCGGCACAGAACCTCTTCCGGAACATTTAAAAGATTTATCTTCAGCTGTAATCAGCCATGGTGCAGATGCAGGATTTGCCGTAGATCCTGATGCAGATCGATTAGCGGTAGTGAATGAAAGAGGTGAGCCTTTGGGTGAAGAATACACATTGGTTTTATCGGCTGACGGATATTTAAACGATGTGGGGAAAAGCGAAAAATTTGTTGTAAACCTTTCAACATCTTTAGCATTAGAAAAATTAGCAGAATCAAAAAGCTGCTCTGTTATTCGATCTGCTGTTGGAGAAATCAACGTTGTTAATAAAATGAATGAGGTTGGATCTAACTTAGGTGGAGAAGGAAATGGCGGGGTTATTCTACGAGAATGTCATTTAGGACGAGATTCTCTTGTTGCTGTTACGATGGTTCTAAATCGAATGTCTCAATCAAAAGCGGCGTTAAGTGAAATTCACAAATTGCTTCCTCAATTTGAAATTGTAAAAGATAAGGTAAATTTGGAAGGAATTAATCCCGATGAATTAATAAAAAAAGTAAGTGGTTTATTTAAAGACGCAGAAATAAATAACCTAGATGGAATCAAATTCACTTGGAATAATAAATGGGTTCATTTACGTAAATCAAATACGGAACCAATTATGCGGATTTATGCTGAAGCACCTAATAAAAATGATGCTCAAAAACTGGTTCAAAGCATCCAGTCTTGTATTTAATAACTTTTTAGATTAAAAAGAATCATTTAATTAAGATAAATTAGATATAATTAAAAAAACAAATGACAATAGATAATACATACACATTTAAAGCAATTGATCAGATTAACACCGAAGAAAGAGTTGCGAGGCTTTTTTCTCGAAGTATTAAGAAAGATTCAAAAATGCAAGCTCTATATCTCGGGTTAAGCATGATTGACTTAACCACATTGGAGGGCAAAGACTCTAAAGGTAAAGTAAAACAGTTATGTTATAAAGCATCACATCTCCACGATAAGCATCCTGGGCTTCCAAATGTTGCAGCTATTTGCGTCTATCCGCCCATGGTTCCCACTGCAAAAAAAGCGTTAGAAGGAACCGGAATCAATGTAGCATCAGTGGCAACTGCTTTTCCAAGTGGAATGGCCAATATCGAAGCTAAACTAGATGAGGTTAAATCGGTGGTGGGAAATGGTGCAGATGAAGTGGATATGGTTATTTCCCGTGGAAAATTTTTAAGCGGTGACTATGAATATGTTTCCAATGAAATTTCACAAGTAAAAGATGTTTGTGGAAAAGCACATTTGAAAGTCATTTTAGAAACGGGTGAATTGGTCACATTAGATAATGTACGTCTTGCCAGCGATATTGCCATGAATGCCGGTGCAGATTTTATTAAAACATCAACAGGGAAAATTTCTCCAGCAGCCACACCACCCGTTGTATTAACTATGTTAGAAGCCATTCGAGACTTTCAAACTAAAACTGGAAAGAAAATTGGTATGAAACCAGCAGGCGGCATTGGAACCGCTAAACAAGCTATTCAGTATTTAATAATGATTAAAGAAACATTGGGTAACGATTGGTTATCACCTAACCTATTTCGGTTCGGTGCCAGTTCACTTGCTAATGATATTTTAATGCAAATTATGAAACAAACCACAGGACAATATCAATCTAAAGATTATTTTTCTATTGATTAGATTCAGAAAATATTATGACTAAAAAAATAAAATGGGATTATAGTCCCGCGCCAGAAAGCACAGACCATATTCAATTAAAAGATCAGTATGATTTATTTATAAATGGAAAATTCATTTCGGGAGCTGAAGAAAAATACTTCGATACTATAAATCCGGCTACAGAAGAAAAGATTACTGCAGTTGCAGAGGCGGGACAATCCGATATTGATAAAGCGGTAAAATCCGCCAGAAAAGCCTACGACAAAACATGGTCAAAAATGCCAGCTAAAGAACGAGGAAAATATATTTTTCGGATAGCCCGATTACTACAAGAACGTGCCCGTGAATTTTCAGTCATAGAAACAATAGACGGTGGAAAACCTATCCGTGAATCCCGTGACGTAGATGTACCTTTAGCTGCAGCTCATTTCTTTTATCATGCTGGCTGGGCAGATAAGTTAGAATATGCATTTCCCGGAAGAGCAGCAAAACCATTAGGCGTTGTGGGGCAAATTATCCCTTGGAATTTTCCATTACTTATGGCAGCATGGAAATTAGCTCCCGCATTAGCAACAGGAAATACAGTTGTTTTAAAACCGGCTGAAACCACGCCGCTCACAGCCATGAAATTAGCAGAAATTATTCAAGAAGCTGATTTACCGCCGGGAGTTGTTAATATTGTAAATGGTGCAGGCGATACCGGAAAATATATCGTGAATCATAATGATGTAAATAAAATTGCATTTACAGGTAGCACGGATGTGGGAAAATATATCATGAAATCGGTGGCTGGTTCAGGAAAAAAATACACGCTAGAGTTAGGTGGAAAAGCTGCTAATATTATTTTTGAAGACGCAGCGATTGATCAAGCTGTAGAAGGCATTGTTAATGCAATCTTTTTTAATCAAGGTCATGTCTGTTGTGCTGGTTCTCGTCTGTATGTTCAAGAAAGTGTTGCCGATGAAGTAATCTCTAAACTTCAAAAACGAATGCAATCATTAATCGTTGGTGATCCTTTAGATAAAAACACAGATATTGGTGCTATCAATTCAAAAATGCAGTTAGACAAAATAAAAATGTACGTCAAGTTGGGATTAGATGAAGGTGGTTCGATTTATCAATCTTCATGTTCTATTCCGAAGAAAGGATTTTGGCATGCACCTACCATTTTTACAGATGTAAGCCAATCAAATCGCATTGTTCAAGAAGAAATATTTGGTCCAGTTCTAGCCATCCAAACATTTAGAACTGTAGATGAGGTCATTGCTAAAGCAAATAATTCTCCGTACGGTTTATCTGGTGGGGTTTGGACAGATAAAGGATCAAAAATTTTCAAAGTAACTCAAGATATTCGCGCTGGGGTAATTTGGGCAAATACATTTAATAAATTTGATCCTGCTTCCCCATTTGGTGGATATAAAGAAAGTGGTGTCGGAAGCGAGGGAGGGATTGAAGGTCTCTCCGGTTATGTAAACTTGGTTTAAATAGAGATAAAAAATGAACAAAAGAATAGATATCCAAAAAACATATAAACTTTATATTGACGGTAAATTTCCTCGAACTGAGTCCGGGCGATATATTAAATGGACTGATAAAAAAGAAACCACAATTGTAAATATTTGCCGTGGATCTCGCAAAGATTTTAGGAACGCTATGGTTTCAGCTCGCGGTGCAGTTTCAGGATGGTCTTCCAGAACTGCTTATAATCGTGCCCAAATTTTATATAGAATAGGTGAAATGTTGGAAGGTCGAAGAGATCAATTTATGGCAGAGCTAACCCTACAAGGGTTAACGAAAAAACAGGCTGAAAATGAAATTGATCAATCCATTGATCGACTCATATATTATGCAGGTTGGGCGGATAAATTTCAACAAGTCTTTAGTCGAGTTAATCCTGTATCGCTTCCTTATTTTAATTTTACAGTACCGGAAGCCACAGGTGTAGTCGCGGCTATTGCACCCGATGACTCATCGCTCTTGGGCTTGGTGTCTATTGTGGCTCCAATAATTTCCGGTGGAAATTCCGTTGTTATTTTAGCATCTGAATCGTTTCCATTGTGCTCAATTTCCTTTGGAGAAGTACTGCAGACATCTGATGTTCCCGGTGGCGTTATAAATATTTTAACAGGATATCGATCGGAATTAGTTGAACATTTTTCTTCTCACATGGATGTAAATGCCATTATTTATTGTGGTGATAATGTGGATGATAAAAAACTAATTGAAACAAATGCTGCCTTAAATGTAAAAAGAGTTGTTCTTTTTCCAAACCAAGATTGGGCCAATGATCAACACCAAAGTCCTTATCATATATTAAAATGCCAAGAAACAAAAACAACTTGGCATCCAATTGGAGTCTGATAAATGGCACAAAATAATGTAGTTGATTTGATTCATTCTAAATCTGAAGGGCACAACCCCAAAGTCGGCATTATACTTGGTACTGGCTTAGGGCCTTTTGCTGAAAACATCAAAAATAAAACAATATTTTCTTATGATGATTTATATGGATTTCCAGATGCAGGCGTTAAAGGTCATGCTGGACAACTTATTCTAGGCGAAATAAACGGGACTGAAGTCGCAGTATTACAAGGGCGAGCACATTATTATGAAACTGGTAATCCAGACGTAATGAGAATACCTATTGAGACTTTAAAAGACTTAGGATGCGAAACTCTTTTATTAACCAATGCGGCTGGAAGCCTTCTCCCTGAAGCGCAACCTGGAAGCATCATGATGTTGACAGATCATATAAACTTTACCGGTGTGAACCCATTATTTGGAGAAACAGAAACATCTCGCTTTGTGGATATGGCAAATGCCTACCATCCAACTTTATGTGAAAAATTTAGAACCGTGGCTGATTCAAAAAACATAACATTACATGAAGGAGTTTATATTTGGTTTTCCGGCCCCAGTTTTGAAACACCTGCTGAAATTAGAGCGGCTAAATTATTAGGCGCAGATGCCGTGGGAATGTCAACAGTCCCTGAAGTGATTCTTGCAAGATTTTACGGACTCAAAGTGGCTGCAATTTCGATTATTACCAATATGGCGGCTGGCATGAGTGATGAACATTTAACCCATGCTCATTCCATAGAAAATGCAAAAAAAGCAACAAACGATATTCAAACTCTACTAAGTGAATTTCTTTTAAACTATAAATAATGATAAAGCGGGAAAATTATAAATACATATCTGGCTTAATAAAAGCACAGGCAAATAATTATGTAAAACCAATTAATTACGTTTTACTTTTTAACTAATTACACATCAACCATGCTCCCCCAAGAAATCATACGAAAAAAACGAGATGGGTTACCATTAACCGATCAAGAAGTTCAATTTTATATTGAAGGCATTGCCAATGGGATGGTTTCTGAAAGCCATGTTGCAGCTTTTTGTATGGCAGTTATCTTTAAAGGGATGTCTTTAGAAGAAACTTTTTCCCTTACAAATCACATGGTGAAATCAGGGGATACCTTGAATTGGAGCGATTTAGATGGCCCCGTGATTGATAAACATTCCACGGGCGGTGTAGGTGATAAGGTGAGTTTAATGTTGGCGCCCATTGTTGCTTCTTGTGGTATTTATAATCCTATGATCTCGGGTCGAGGACTTGGGCATACTGGCGGAACACTTGATAAACTAGAATCGATCCCTGGATATAATACCGCACCGGACAATTTACTTTTTCATCGTGTGGTAAAAAATGTTGGCTGTGCCATTATTGGACAAACATCCAACTTGGCCCCTGCAGATAAAGTTATTTATGGTATACGTGATGTAACTGCTACCGTAGAATCTGTTCCTTTAATTACTGCTTCCATATTATCAAAAAAGATTGCATCCAAGTTGGATGGATTGGTTATGGATATAAAAACTGGAAATGGTGCCTTTGCAGACAACATAGACTTTGCCCGAGATTTGGGAAAGTGCATCATTCAAGTCGCAAAACAATTTGACATGCAAACAACCGCAATCATTACAGATATGAACCAGCCTTTGGGCAACACAATCGGAAATGCCTTAGAAATAAAAGAAGTAATCCATTATTTAAAAGGCGACCAACAAGAATCGCGATTACACGAAGTGGTTTTAGCTTTAGCTTCAGAAATGTTAGTTGTAGCGGGGCTAGCAGACTCAAAACATGATGGTACCAAAAAAGCTAATGAAGTACTGGACAATGGAAAAGCGGGAGAAACATTTGAAAAAATGGTTTCCGAATTAGGCGGACCGAACAATATATTAGAAAATATAGATTCCCACTTTTCATCTGCACCTGTAATAAAACCAATTCCCGCAATTCAATCTGGGTATATTTCTAAAATTAATACTCGACTAGTGGGGCTAGCTGTAGTGGAGCTAGGCGGTGGACGGAAAAAAGCCAGCGATTCAGTCGATCATACCGTAGGATTTTCTCATGTTTTAGGATTGGGAGAGAAGGTTGAAACGGGACAAGCTTTGGCTTTTGTTCATGCTCAAAATACAGACCAAGCAAATATGGCAATTCAAGCAATCCAAAAATCTTATATAATTTCAAACAATTTTCCTTTAATAAATAATATAAATATAGAAACCTTAAAATAATATGAATGAACCAAATAAAATAAAACGTGGAGTTGATTTAGAACTCCAAATCGAATCTTTAGCTTACGGCGGAATGGGACTTGCACGAAAAGATGACTTTGTCATTTTTGTAAAAGGCGGTATTCCTGGCCAAAAAGTAATTGCCCGTATATATAAAAAGAAAAAAGGATATGCAGAAGCACGTGTTCAAAAAGTATTAATTGAATCACCTCATGCGGTAGATGCTGTTTGTGAACATTTTGGAACCTGTGGTGGATGCAAAATGCAAAATTTATCTTACGATGAACAGTTAAAAGAAAAATCTGATCAGGTGGAAGACGCATTTCGCCGCCTTGGTGGATTTCAAAATTTTAAACTGAATAATATTATAGCTGCGGATCCCGTTTTCAATTATCGTAATAAAATGGAATTTACTTTTTCACCTAATCGCTGGGTTTTAGATACAGAACCGGAAGGCGTTGATAAGTCGTTTGCTGTAGGGCTTCATATTCCTGGACGATGGGACAAAATATTAGATATTAAAGATTGCCATATTCAACCTATCCTTGGAAATAAAATATTAAAAGTGGCGAGAGAAGTATGTTTGGCACATCCAGATTTAAAACCTTATGATCCAAAAACACATATTGGGTTTCTTCGGTTTTTAATGCTTCGATTTGGCGTTAACACAAATCAAATTATGGTAAACCTAGTGACGGCATACGATGATTTAAATAAACTATCGCCCTTGATTGATGCTTTACTAGAACAAGTACCCGAAATAACATCTATGGTTAATAATGTAAATACACGAAAAGCAGATGTGGCGTTTGGAGAATTTGAAACATTGGTTTTCGGCGAGCCATTTATCCAAGAAACAATGGGTGATTTAACTTTTGAAATATCAGCTAATTCATTTTTCCAAACCAATACAATCCAAGGAGAACAACTTTATAATGAAGTTGCAAAGGCAGCAGGGCTTACAGAAAAAGAGATTGTATTTGACCTCTATTGTGGTACAGGAACCATTGGACTCTATTTAGCAAAACAAGCAAAAGAAGTTTATGGATTTGAAGTCATTCGATCCGCGTTGGAAGATGCAGAAAAAAATGCAGTAAAAAATGAAATTAATAATGCCATATTCCTAAAAGCTAATTTAGATACTTTCTTTAAATCCGGGCAATTACCAAGAAGAATCCCTAAACCAGATGTGGTCATTGTCGATCCGCCACGTGCAGGAATGCATTCGGATATGACAAATTACTTACACAAATTCAAAGCAAAAAAAATTGTGTACGTTTCATGTAACCCTACAACTCAAGCAAGAGATGCGAAAGTATTGGCTGAAAAAGGATATGTAATTAAAAGCGCTGTTATGGTTGATATGTTTCCTCATACACCACATATTGAGACTGTATTATTATTTGAAAAATAGCTTCAAAAATCGAGTGATTCTTTTTTCTTGAATTAATTTTTATTCGGCAACAAAACTCTCATTGTAGGATAGGGAATGATAATGTTGTTTTTTGAAAATTGCTTATAAATTTCTGTATTTACCGCATCTATAGTTCTCCCGCGGATTTCTGGTTTATGAATCCAAAAAAGGAGTTGAAGTTTTAACCCGTGCTCACCGAATTCTCTAAAACGTACCCGAGGTTCAGGGGTTTTTAAAACATTTTCATTCTCTAATGCAATTCGGGTAAGCAATATCTTTACCGCATCAATATCTGATTCGTAGGCGACATGAAGCGTTATACGAACTCGCTCTGTTTCTCCGGGGCCACCACTCTCATTTACAATTTTTGATGCAGCAATTACAGAGTTTGGGATGGTGATTTCAATATCGTCTCGCGTCATAAATCGCGTAGATCGTAATCCCATTTGTTTTACATATCCTCGTTCACCCGTATCGAGCAGGATATAATCCCCCTCTTTAAAAGGTGAATCTGCCATAAGAAAAATACCTGCAAAAAAATTGGCCACCGTATCTTTGGCCGCCAACCCTAAGACAACTCCCAAAACACCTGCTGATGCCAAAATACCATTTATATTAATATCCCAACTTAGAAAAATAAAATAAATGCCAAACATACCAATACCTATTTTTCCCAGATTATTAAACAAAGGTAATGTTTTTTGTTGGAGCAATGGATTGCTTGTTTTTCTTGATGCCCATTCCATAGAAATCACCAAAATTTTCATCGAAACCCCAAGCCAAATCAATATAGAAATTGTTTTAAATATTCCTTGTAAAGCGAAATCAATATAATCTGGTAGCTGTGCTGTTTTTACTCCAATCGAAAACCCTATAAAAAGAATGGTATAAAATATAGGACGATGGAATAATTGAAGAATTTGATCGTCAAGATTTGTTTGGGTTTTATCTACAATTCGTTTAAATATTTTTGTAAAAATCGCATCTATAATTTTTGCAACAACAACTGCCCCAAAAACAATTAGAACACTTTGAAGTATAGGGTTGGAAAAAACTTCACTGTAATTTTCTTGAAACCAACTTGTCATAACATTACCTGTTTTAATGTATTTATTAGAAAGATGTTTGTAATCAAAAATGAATTTTGACCCTAACTGAAAATAATTAATTATAATGAAAAAGGATACTAGAGAAATACCGAGTTAATGGTTCCTAAATAACCCCGAAATTCTAATCTTCGGAATATTTATTTTTTAAGTTTACTTTGACCTACCCGAATATATTTAAAATCATTTTCTTCGTGTTGGATTGATTTGATTCCGTGTACCGGATCAATGACAAATAAATATCCTGAAGTTTTGATCGTATATATATCTAACTTTTTTATTACCGAAATATCTTGTGTAGTTAATCCATGTTTTAACTTTTTAGGAAGGAAAAGTCTATCTCCAATTATATCCATCCAAGGAGAATGATTTAAGAATGATGAAAATGTTTTAAAATCAGGACGAATTTCAACAAACGAAGGTCGGTCAATAATATACCAAGTATTGCTTTCATTGGATTGAATAACGGGTAACCCTCTGTTATCTGTTCGAAAGGTAAGTGTTTCATTTTTTACTCCAAAGATATTACTCGTTTCAAAAACCCACGATTGTCCTTCCCGCCCTAAAAGAGACCATTCATCATCTGCTTCAATTTTCATAGAAGACACTAAATCATTTTTTATAGGGATAAACTCTAATTGAATTTCTTTATTTTGCATTCCTTCTGAAAATGTCGATGGTAAAGTTGGCGCCCCCACTTCGGGAAGGCTTTGTAATTGAAAATGAATATGTGGAACGGGAGAACGTCCTGAATTTCCACAATAGCCAATAATATCTCCACGCTGAACGAATTGACCTGGTACAACGGTAATGCTATATTGTTTAAAATGACTCAGTTCTGAAAATTCACCATTACCATGATTTATAATTACATAATTTCCCCAATTTCGCTCCGTTTCTGCTTCTCCGGGCGGATTGTCTTCTACTTGATTTTCTATCGCATAGATTGTTCCAGGAGCTGGTGCCATCACGGGTAACCCAAATGCATAAAAATCCTTAAGCTCGAGTCCAAATCCACTCGCTTGGTGTTTTCGCTCATCTCTCACAATAAAATCCCAAGCAAAACGTCCAATACCTTTATGCGTCCATTCGCCATGATTTCCTTGAAGAACTGACCATTCTCCTGAAAATGGAAAAGTAAGAATTGTTTGCTGTTTCGTTTTTAATCCAGACCAACGTCTAAACCATTTCATATTTGTTTCCGGGCTACGGATTTGGAATAATGGGATGGGGGTTAAACGAAGATTGTCCAATGTTTTAGGCATCATTTTTAACGGAAATAGAAAAATAAGTGTTACAACATTAAACGCAAAAACTAATGATGGGATGTTATTTTTAGCATTTGATGAAATAGCACCTAAAACTTCAATTGTCCCTAAATCAACGAGCCCAACAGCAATAATAGCAATTGTTGTGAAAATGAAGGCATGTCGATTATTCACAATGAAAAATCCACCAAAAGCTAAAGATGTTAATATAAAATTAAGTCCATGAAAACCATCCAATGAACCGTGAATAAATGTATAAGTCCCTAACCCAACTAGGCCGCCCCAAAGTCCATAAAAAAGTGAAATCCGACTATAAATACCAATCGCTGTTAACACCAATATTCCGGAAAACAAGTTCTCTTGAAATAAAATATTCCCAAACATTTTAACATATTCAAATACAGCTAGAGGGAGCGATTTGAAGAGCCATAAATCAATAGATCGTAAATATGGTATGGTTATAAATGAAACTGAATCTTGTTCGGAAACCCCAAGTGTTAATAGTAATAACCAAATCACTAAAATAAAAGGTAAGCTCAAAATGGGTAAATCATAACGGGATAAAAAATTTCCTAACATTACAGATAAAATACCTGAGAATACGGACCCGCCTAACAAAAAGACCCAAAGACGAATTGACGGTTCTGAATACATGCCAAGAGTTAAACCGATTAAAATGCCACTCACACCAAATACGCCCGCATTCCAGGCGTCTTTATTGGCATGAAACCACTTTGCGGTTCCATTTGATATGCCATTTCCAATGAGTCCCATTAGCCCCACCATGGGATGAAAAAAGGTAGCCATCAAAATAAGGGATGCTGGAATAAGGTGCGCAGAAAAGGCTAATACCCCATAAGAGCGTAAAACAACTTTAACTATCTGGCTAAAAGCCGCCATTTATTTATTTGAAATAAAAGAATCCGGAACATTTTCAAATGATTGAACATATTCCCGTGTTTCTGCTTTTTTAATGACGTGCACTTCCCCGTCTTCGATTGCAATAATTGCTGGTCGGAGATAAATAAATTGCCAACTTTGGCTGATATTATAAGCACCCACGTGATGAATCACTAATAAATCTCCTCGCCTAACTGGTGGAATGGATGAACTTGCTTGCAATACATCAATATTCATACATAATCCTCCATACACAATAGTGTCTTCTAACATTGCACCTGAGTCTTGTGCTGTTTGAAAATTATAACGATACCATTGAACTGAAGACATAATATTCATTCCTGAATCCAATAAAACCCCTCGCTGTCCTGACGGTAATCGTTTTTGAGACACAACAGATGTGATAAGTGAAAATGGCTCATCAATTAATGCGCGTCCCGGTTCAATAAATAATTTAGGTGCATCTTGAGCTTGAAAAGGCCCGTTTAAGAGAATAGGGCAAATAGCTTCAGCATATTGATCAAAAGTCGGGCACGTTTGTTCTGCAGGCATATAAGCGCCATGAAGCGTATTATGGGAAGCATATCCACCGCCAAGATCCCAATATTTTAATTTAATATTTAATTGTTCTTGGATGTAAGCGTAGAAATTGACTAATCCTTGCGCTGCCCGTGAATAAACAGTGACGTCATCCACATAAGTTCCAGTATGAATATGAAGCCCAACAACTTTCAATTTTCCACCAGATTGAGCTCGCTTTACTGCTTCAAAAGCATGTCCTGCCTCTACGTTAAATCCAAACTTATGCCATGGCGGATCGTTCAAATCCATATTAATCCGTATTCCAACTTCTAATACTTTATCCAATTCATCTGCGATTTCTTCTACAACCTGCATTTCATCATAATTATCTAAATTAACAATCGCTCCTTCTTCAAAAGCTCGAATCAATTCTTCATGTGTTTTATAGGGGCCGTTAAAAATGATTTGATTTCCAGGCACATCTATATTTCTTGCAATGTCATATTCAAATCCTGACACAACTTCTGACCATGCACCTTCTTGTTTTAAAATGTTACAAACTGATTTAAGGTAATTTGTTTTATAGGAATATGCGATTTGAAAATTTGGATAACGCGTTGTGAAAGCACGATTCATATCTCTATATCTATCCCGAAGTGCTTTCACCGATAAAACAAATAAAGGCGATCCGTGCTTTTCGGCTAACTCGGAAACTTTGAATCCATCTAAACGATTGATAGGAACAGTTGCTGGTGGTCTACCAAATTTATTTTGTACGCCAACACTATGGCGAATGATTGTTGGTTTGCTATATGCTTTTTTATTTATCATAATATTTTTCAATTAATAATGTAATTCTCCATGAATGGTCAAGTTTTCTATATAATCTAATGGACATATCATATCTGTGGCATGGCGAACAAAGGTCATTCCAGATTTAGCTGGAGGTAAGGGACTTACTTCTTTTCCAAGAGCTAAATCCACTACCAAGTTTGGCAAATTTTGTTCAGCGCCCGTACAGAGAAAAATCCAGGCTGGAAATCGTGGATTAATTTCCAACAGATATAATTCACCCGTTCGTTCTTCAACTATAATTTCTAACTCACAGGGTCCATTCCACTTTAATTTTTTTAATATGTATTCTGAAAACTCTGTTAATTTTTGATTCCGAATTGTGATGGCGCTCCAAGCTTTTCCTTTGTCCGTTAAACCCATTTTTCTTATAGCAACAGATCCTAACAGTTCTCCATTTTTTCCACCGACACAACATATATCAAATTCTTCGCCTTTAACCGGTTTTTGCAACAATATTGGGAAGCCCCACTTTTTCCTTAAGTCATCATAATGTCTAGATGCATCAGTTAAAGTGGTACATTTATATGCATCATAAAAAACACCTTTTACGTAAAGTGGAAACCCAATTTCATCAATGGCGGATTGAAATTTTCCCGGTTCACGAACAACAACTGTTTCGGGTGTTGAAATTTTTTCGCCATTGCAAAATGTTGCAAGATTCTCTTTGGAGCGTTTATTTACAGTTTCCCTGTCTGGAATAAACATAGAAATACCCATGGACTTTAATTTGGGTTCCACCTGTTGAAAAACAGCCAATTCGCTATCCAAAGTTGGAATAATTACATCAATAGATACTTGGCTATGAATGTATTCAAGTCGGTCTAAAAAAGCATCAATCCCTTGATTTGGATACGGAATTAAATACGTATGATCTAATAACCCTTTATCATAAATACCTGTATCATATACATCATATCCCAATCCAATTATTTTACCAGTCCAATTTTCATCATGTATTAAACAACGAATTACACCTATTCCTGGTGCAGGATTATCTGTAGCGTGAAGCCCTGTTACTGCAATATTTAAGCTCATTCACCCACCAAATTAAATTCTTTTAATTGTCGAATAAAATCATCCAAATCTTTGTGGGCCGTGTCTTCATTAACTTCAAACTCGTTCATAACAAGACTTAGAATGCTTCTTGCATTTTGCTTGTCTTGAATGTTGCGAAAAATAAATTGTCCCGTAGAGTTTAATGTATAAGTCAACCCCGTAGCATGATCAAATAAAAAACCACTTTCACTAATTGTTAATTCTGATTTGAATTGTAATTCCATATTCTATTCCTATTTATATCCAAGCATTTGATTCAATAACCCTGATTTGTATAAAACAATATCTTCAAAATGAAATCCATTTGCTTTACACCAATAACAATAATCTAAAGCACAATCAACTTTGTCCACTTTATGACTCCAAATTGCAAATTCAAAACTACCGCCCAACAGAGGTTGATCTACATTTATTTCTTGAGAAAAAGACCCTTTGTTAAGTGAAATATTTGAATGGCGACCACCTGTATTTACATCTAATGTGCCATACGGGTATAAAGAAATTCCCAGCCAAGCTTCATCTAAATGAGATTGGCCTTTTAGTATAATTTTAGTCGGCCAACCGTGGTCAGCATTGAGAACAATTTCCACATCCATATTGGATGTGTCTTGCGCCAAGACAGTAGCAACTAAAATTAAATATATTATTAAATTATTTTTCATGATTTAAAACCTTCCGCTTAAGCCGATACTCAAATATTGAATATCATAGGGATTGTATTTGTGTTGAGCCCATATTCCGGATATATAAATATTTGGATTTAATTTATAAGTAGCACGAATTGCCATAGATTGGGTAAGTATTTCTGGATTATTATTTATTATTAGCAGATCGGTGTCCACGGCATAAAGACTTTCACCTGCGCTAAATAAAAAACTTCCCGTTATTTTGTTTTTTATTTTCCCCACTAAAGCCACATGATTCATGGAATAAAACGTATCACCCATTGTTTGATTTATCGCTCCTAAACGCATAACAATTGGACCAAGTTTTCTTGAAATTTGAATTTCAACTTGATCAATGATAATATTTTTCCAAGCGTCACGTAATGAATAGGGAAGCCATAGTTGATAATCGCTTCGGACATAACCCGCTGAATATTTAAGCCAGGGAAGATCCCCTTCAATTTTTCCACCGCCCAGCCACGCATCATCACTGTTAGACGATTGCAAATGACCAATAAGACCCACTAAACGCAAGGATGGTTTAATCCAAAATATATCTCGCCCAACCCAATTAAATTGTCGATACGTTTCATCGTCCTTTTTAATCATTAAATCTTCATACCCTATGACAAATCCATCTTTACTTCTACGATCCATGGAAAAATAAGCTGAGGTAGAATGGCTTGAACCGCCATCACTATATTCACCAGATGTACCATAAACTGATCCGCCAACATTCCAAGGATAAATTGTAAATAAAGAAGATAAAATCGTCGCTAGAATCATTTCATCAGAACCATTGGGCGCTTGATTTGATTTCCATCAATATTGATTAAGAAAAAATAGACACCCGATGATTGGAGTTCGCCAAGTTGAGATTTTCCATCCCAAGAAAACCGGTATCTACCAGACGAAAAAATTCCATTAACCACTGTTTGGACTAACTGACCTTGAACATTAACCACAGTAATTGATAATTCTGATTGATTATTTAAAACGATTGGTAAAACCGTATTTGGATTAAATGGGTTTGGATAGCTGTTCGAAACTGTATAATTCTCAGCAATGGCGGATGGTGTTACTGCTTGCATTCCGCCCGTAAAGCTCCAGACACTCATATAATAATTTTCATCTTTATAATCATATACATTAAGCAATATTTCATTTGTATTGTCGCCATCCAAATCGCCAATATAAGGACCAGACACATATCCTTGCTGTTCCTGAAGAGACCATTCTTCTTCTCCGGTTTCTCCATCCAGAACTTTGATTGTAAAATAATAAGAAGAGTCTACTTCATCGTACCGATTGATTCCAAATATCAATTCTTTACCATCATCTAAATCAAGTTCGGATGCATTTAAAGAAGACAACGATCCTTCATAACTAGTTGATGTCCATTCTGGTTCTGATCCAAAAACCGAATATGCCAACAAATGAAAATCAACTGAATTATAATAATTACTTCCTGTTATAATTGCAGTTTTATCTCCATCATTATTAAAATCGTATAAATTCCAAACGACTAAGTTTTCAGACAGAGCATCATAAACTGACCAAATAATTTCATAATCATTTGCACCATTAAATACGGTAATTAAATTCCAAAAAGTTTTTGTGATATCTGCATAACCATCTTCATTCATATCAAAAAATAAAATACCATTTTCATACTCATCCTGAGCAATTTGCCATTCTTCAGTATATTGGCTAAATCCCCAAGTCATGAGAAAAAACCAAACCCATTTGTTTTTCATTGGTTATCCTTCGCGCGTAAGAGGCTTTTGTAACAGACACATACAAAGCCATTTAGTTAAAATTAATGTCAGTCGCTTATTATAAAACAAACTCTATCGCATACTATTAAACGTGCCTGAATTACTAATTACTTATTTTTTTAAATATTTCCAATCTACATAAAAAGTTCCAAACGGCAATATGGATGCGAACATCACAATACCAAAATCTTTCTTTTCCCAGTTTTGCTCTACTTTGATTAAGAAAGCAATAATAATATATCCAACAAATAATAGTCCGTGCGGCATACCCAATAGCTTAACATAAGATGGATCGCCTAAATTATATTTAATGGGTACGGCTACAAAGAGTAGGAGTAAATAAGATATGCCTTCTAAAAATGCTATTAGTCTAAATACGTTTTTCATTGTTTATCCTTCTATTCAAGATGTAATTATTTAAGCTTTTAAAATATATAACTAACCGTAAATGTGTTTGAATTAATGTACGCTTATTGTTTTTTGTTGAGGTGTTTGGTTTATTAATATCCATAGGAATAAGACATTCTATTGCCACCGCCGCCAAATCTTGAATTAACCACGTTATTATAAATAGAACCAAATGAATATGATAATCCAATTGATGCAAAGTATGTAAACTGAGTTTCTAATTCTGCTCGCTCCAATAAAACGTCCTCGATAGAATAATCACCTTTAGGTATTGAAAGCTGATTGTGAACCATGGAACCGGATCCCATAATATTTAATGATAACCCTTTAATCAACCTGAGAGATAAACCTGTATTTAAAGAAAGAATGTTTTTTGAAAAATCATGAAAATAATGATTTCCGCTCAAAGATGTATTTACAGAGCCCCATGGTTTCACTGTACTGTATGAGATTGAAAGCCCTTCACTATATAGAGATTCTTGAATTTTAAAGTAAATCGTTGTGTCCGCATAATTGACTTGTTCCCCGCCTATGGAATACACCAATCGCAATGCTTGCTGATTTGATTCTGAATACGGGAATATATTATATTCAATTTTTGGTGTTAATGAAATCCCAATATTTGTATTCCCATAAGAAGAGCTCCACACGGAACTCCAAATGCCAATGGATAAATGATTTGTTAAAGATTTAATGATGGACCCTCTCACTTTTTTACTTTCTGATGTACTGATGTATTCTTCACCATCAAAATCAAATTCATTTTCATTATAACTTCCTCCCAGCGACAGGCTAATTTTCCAATCTTCAGTAATACGGCTTGCCTTTATCTTGCCAAACGTATTTAATGAATTTGACGATTGCTGAGCATTCAAAAACCCATTTCCACTGATAGAGTAAACCCAATTATTCCACTTATCAGTCGTGATTTTTTTGGCAACAATTTCTTGATTAATATTTATGCTCATTTGGGACAAAACAGATGTTTTTAATAAATACGGGACCAACCCAATTTGAATCAACCGAACGCGCTCGCTCCTGATTTGATCATCCGAATCATCTACATTTGAGATAAAATTAAGCGTGTCGTTTTTTCCGTCAAAATCAAACTGCCCTAGAAATATTATTGTATGTTCTTTTCCGCCAGCACCGGTATTTTGAGTTGTTTCTAATATGTGAATATCCGCATCGTGACGATCCCGAACGAAATTTAGATAAGAAATTTTTTCTTTAATAAAATCTTGACTACAAGATTTACATTCTATAAAAAGTTTAGGGTTTTCAATGTCATTCCCAAATAAAAGACTAAATAGAATGAATATCAATAACGTGATTTTTTTCATTGAATTTTCCTCGTGAATTGTTTTTTTTAAATAAAAAACAATTGAATTGTTCCATTTTAATTATTATAATTTTTTGATTCATATTTTTATAAAACAGGTATTGTGTTTATTGGATGGAATCTGAAATTATTTATTTATTTTCTTATTTAATAATTTCCCGATGAATAAGCTCATCATCGCAATTCAAACAAGCCAATCCTTTATCTGTCATATTCCATGTGTGCCCAATCATTTCTCTATCGTGCATGCGATGAATATTTCGAATATCGTAAATAAAATACTTTATACTTTCATCAAAATATACTGATTTTCCGATTGGCATTAAAAGAGTCAGTTTAATGTCTTGCTGCTGATATGGGTCTTCAGATGGTACCCGAAAGAACTGATTAAAGGAAAGGGTATTTTGATTTTCTAAAATATTATATGAGATGTTTTCCGCATAATCTTTTGCATCATAATAGGAATTTGCCTGGGCACGTTTTTCTATATTTAGATGAAATGAAGTGTCTTGGGAACGAAGAATATTTAACTGGATATTAGATGCCAATCTGTATTCGCCATTTTCTGATTCAATAATTTTTGTATCTTGCTCATCCCAATAAAAGTAATCATGCGGTGCTAGATTCAAATTTAAAGTATCAGATACAACTTGTTTTAGTACAACATCCAACTCAATCCGTGCAGATTCAGAAAATAATGTGGCACTACGAAAGCCGAAGAAAATCATAAAAAGAAGCCCAACAATCCATAAACTTAACAAGGTTCCCTTCACAGCGTTGGACTGTTTTACCATATTAAACAATAATCGTAATCCTAAATATATAATTTGAAACAAAGGAATACCCACAAAGAGAATAAGTCCAAAAAAGACAAATATTTGAGGGAGCGGGAAGTGACTAAAAAAAGAATCTAAAGTATAGGTCATTACTGGAAACTCATTGCCAAACCCAAAACCTGTCATTATAATCAAAAAGCCGGATAAGCTGATGGCCGAAATTAGACCAATGACTAATAATATAACTCCGATTAAAGGTTTTATAATTTTGCCCAAAATGGTGAAAAGATTTTTTAAAACGTCAAAAAGGAAATTGAATATGACGCCTAAAAAACTAAATACTTTTTTTAACACATTTTTTCCATGCCCTGACTCAAGCCCTTTTTCAACTTGTTCTGAAATTGCCTTTCCAATTGCATTGGCTGTGATTGGCTTTCCCTCCATTTTCAAGCGGTCAGATGTACTGTCTGCTTCGGGTACAGCTATCCAAAGAATCAAATAAACAAAAAATCCAAACCCACCTAAAAATAGCGTTAATAAAAATCCTAGACGAAATAAAACGGGGTCCACATTAAAATACACTCCCAACCCGCCACATACACCACCAATAACTTTTTCATCCGGATGACGAAAAATTCTTTTTGTTTTATTTTTAATTGTAGCTGATTCGTTAAAATCGTCTGCAGTGTCATCATCACCATATTCTTCTGGCTTTCCCATAACTTCAATCACTTCGTCCACATCAGACGATGTAATAATGCCAATCTTTTTATTTTGCATAATTTCAGCAATTCGAGATTCAATATCGGTCACAATTTCTTCCTGATCGTCTGATATTGAAAAATGTTTTCGAATCGAATTAAGATAATTTTGGAGTTGGGTAAAAGCATCTTCTTCAATGTGAAAAATGATACCACCCAAATTGATTGTATTTGTTTTTTTCATAGTCTTTTAAGATTTCTTTGTGGTGAGTCGCACTGCCTTAACAAGGTCTTTCCATGTTTCATCTAACTCTGATAAAAAGACAATTCCTTCTGCAGTAGCAAAATAATATTTCCGCGGTGGACCAGATTTAGATTCTTCCCAGCGGTAAGAAAGAAGTCTGGAGTTTTTCAAACGAGTTAACAATGGATATATAGTTCCCTCAACCACAATCAAATTTGATTTTTTGAGTTTTGCCAAAATATCCGATGGATAAGCTTCACCGTTTTTTAAGATGGAAAGGATGCAATATTCCAACACCCCTTTTCGCATTTGCGCTTTTGTATTTTCAAGTTTCATAAATATTTCAATTAATTAATGGTATAAGCATACGGGTATAACTTAGTACTATGCAATACATAATAGTGATATAGGCAAAAAATTTTGTTTAGCTATTTTGTTTATCCAAGCTGAACTTGTTAGATTTAAGCAAATATTTGGAGTTAAAAATGAATAAAATATTAATAGGTGGATTGTTAATGATTGTGGCCTGTTCTAGTGATCCTGTAAATATGGACAAAGTCTTATTTGAGCGCTCAGGTCAGTACATTACCAATGATGATTTTCATTCGTTTTTTTATTTTAATCGGAAAGTGTATAATGGCCCCGCATATTCCCTCCATAAAAATGGAAAGAAAAAAGAAGAAGGGGATTTAAAAAATGGATTTCGAACAGGGGTCTGGCACACATGGTATGATGATGAAAAAAAACGATATACCGGTGGATATAATCGAGGAAAAGAACACGGAAAATGGATTGCCTATTACACCAATGGCAAAACAAAATACGAAGGTAGCTATAAAGATGGATTACAGGAAGGGAAATGGATCTACTTTGACGAAACCGGGAACAAAGAACTAGAAGAAATTTATTTTTCCTGTACAGAAGAATGTGAAAAGTCTCACTTTAAACGTCCATGCCCAAAAGAAGGAAAAGTGAAAGAATCTAAAGAACTCTAAGTTTGATATAGAAAATTAAATTTTCTTAATAACCGATAAATAATTTGTTGTGCCAGGAACGCCAACAGGTACACCGCCAGTCACAACAAATTTTTCACCCGATGTTAATATGTTTTCGTCAATTAAAACTTCATTGACAACATCTTGAATTTTATCGGTAGAATTATACTCTTTCACCAAAAAAGAAGTCACTCCCCATACAATCGATAATTGTCGACAAATTGATTCAATAGGTGTCATAGCAACGATGCGGGCTGATGGACGATATTTAGATACCATTCTTGCTGTGCTACCTGTATGTGTCATCGTAACTAATATTTTTATATCTTGTTCATAAGCAACTGAACAAGCTGCGTGGCTAATGGCCCGAGCCGTAATTAATTTTTTATTACCACGCGAAATTGGGTGATCATGGTATTGAATATTGGATTCTGTTTCTTTTATCACGCGCGTTAAAACATTAATTACTTTTTCTGGATAGTCACCTGCAGCCGTTTCACCCGTCACCATTAAAGCATCAGCCCCTTCCAAAATTGCATTTGCAATATCACTAACTTCTGCTCGAGTTGGAACGGGTCGCTCCGTCATTGAATCCAATATTTGAGTGGCAATAACAACTGGTTTTCCTACGTGTCTAGCCTTATCAATTACATCTTGTTGAATTTTAGGAACTCGTTCTATCGGAAGCTCTACGCCTAAGTCTCCTCTGGCCACCATGACGCCATCGAATATATCAATAATTTCATCTAAATTTTGAACGGCTTCCCATTTTTCAATTTTCGCCATGATGGGTACCGTGTATCCCAATTTTTTCACACGAGAACGAACCAAACCATAATCAGATGCTGACCGTACAAAAGAAAGCGCTAACCAATCTGCGCCATTTTTCAGCGCCAATTCAAGATCTTCTTTGTCTTGTTCGGTTAGCGTGGGTACATCGAGTTGAATACCTGGAAAATTAACCCCTTTTCTGTTTTCTACAATTCCTGGAATTGTTGTTTTACATTTTAATGTGGAATTTGAAATGTGCTCAATAACTTCTAATTCAACGCGCCCATCATTAATTAATATTTTCGCACCCTCTTCAACTTTTTGAAATTTCACTCCAGATGAAACCGGGATTACAGTCCGTCCTTTTAATTTGTTGCTAATTGTAACGATGTCTCCATCATTCAATTCCAAAGAGCTTTCTAGTCCATTTACGCGAATTTTCGGACCAGAAAGGTCCCCTAATATCGCTGGGCGACCTCCAGATGGAAGTTGCAGTGAACAAATTAATTTAAAATAGGATTCTTTTTCTTTTTGAGATCCATGAGAGAGATTCACCCTGAAACAATTCACGCCTTTATCAACCAAAGATTGAATCATTTTAGGCGTAGAACAACTGGGTCCTACAGTGGCAATTATTTTAGTACTTGTTAATTTCATGGTTATAAATTACCAGCACTTGATTATCATATCTATGAAACATTTTGCAAATATTCTACTTTTTTTATGTTTGATCTCTTGTGGGGGTCCAAAAGGTAACTGGGAAGATTCTCGAGTTATCTTGGTTTCCATCGATGGTCTTAGAGGCGATATTCTTGAAGACCCAGAACTTGAAATAAAATATCCAAATTTATTCCGCTTAATGGAATTGGGAGAATCTTGCGGGAATGTTCAAACTGTTTTTCCTTCTCTCACGTATCCATCCCATACTTCTATGATTACGGGCGTAATGCCCGATAAACACGGCATCGTTAACAACCGACCCTTTATTCCAGAAAATAATTTTGTAGACTGGTATTGGTATGCAGATTCAATCAAAGTTCCCACCCTTATTACTCAAGCAAAAAAGAAAGGTTTGATTTCATTGGGTGTAAGCTGGCCTGTTTCGGTCGGCGCAGAAATGGATTGGATGTTACCGGAAATAAAGTCTGTGAGTGATACAATATCAACCGTTGATCTTGTGCGAAAACACGATCGACCAGAAACATTTTTAGAATCAGCAAAGGTTCGTGGCGTTGTTCCTGAAGATGGAAATCCTACAGGATTCGGAAGAGATTTACTGCTCCACGAGGTTTTCATGGATGCCTTTCACCGGAAAGCCCCTCATTTAAGCTTATATCATATGATTGAAACAGATTTAGTTCAACACGAGTTTGGGAAAGGTTCAGATGAATCAATTCATGCATTTATGTTCATGGACTCATTACTTGGAAATATTATAGCGCTTTTAGATGAAATGAATTTGTGGGAATCCACTACATTGATTGTTACCGGCGATCATGGATTTCGCAATTATGAAAAACAAATTAACTTAAACAAACTCTTTTTAGATAATGGGTGGCTAGCTATAAAAGATGGGTCAATTTCATCTGACTGGAAAGTGGTTTGTATGGGGTCGGGTGGGTCTGCTTTTGTTCGTTTAAAAAATCCATTAGATAAAGAATTTAAGAAAAAGGTTCGTTTATTATTGTCCAAACAAGATGGGTTTGAAATCTTAGAACAACGTCATATGAACGGTACACTTTGGGCGCCCCTAAAAACAGATTTTTTATTAATGGCAAAAAACAAATTTGGATTTGTTCGTAGTCTTGATCAACCATTTATTTTAGAAAAGTCTGGAGGATCTCATGGCGGAGATCCAAGACGTAAAATATTAAAAACTGGATATATTGCTGCGGGGCGAAACGTTCAAAAAAGGACAATTGAATCAATGTCAATTACAGATATTGCATTTAAAATATCTGACTTACTTGATCTTGATTTAAAAAACTAGTTCAATACTTGAGGTGCTACTAATCGAAATCGTTCGATGATAGCATCAAATTCTTTTCCCTCTCCGTCCACCATTCGATAGCTTCCTTCCATAAACCCCATGGGAGTCGGTAAAGGACAAAAACTTGTGTATTCAAAAGAATCACTCGGAGCCAGTGTTGGCTGTTCCCCAACTACACCGGGACCATGAATATCCTCTGTCTTTCCCTCTCCGTCCGTAATATGCCAATAACGACTTAATAACTGGACTGTTTTCTCGCTATTATTTTGAATTGTAATATGGTACGAGAAAAAATAATATGAACGAACGGGATTTGATCGTTCCTGAATATATTGGGGTTTAACACTAATCTTAATCATGATTTATTTTAAGTAAACCATTTTTTTTGATCCGGTATAGCTCCCTGTTTTCAATACAATTAAATACGAACCCGATGGAACCGAATTTCCTATTGAATCTGTACCTTTCCATTTTATCAAATGTGTTCCTGATGACATTCTCTCATCCGCTAAATTAACAATCCATTTTCCGTTTATATCATAAATGCTAATGTTTACATACCCTCTTTGAGTAATGCCAAATTCAATTTGAGTCGAGTTATTAAACGGATTTGGATAATTGTTTTTTAAATACGGGTTCTCTGGTACCGGACTTTGAATTTCGTTGTTACTCATTTCAGCGCCTTCTTCATTCATGACGACATTAAAGGTTCCAATTAATCCTTCATCGCTTTCTTCTAATGAAATAATTCTATCGCCATGTTGCTGTTCCCAGCTTTCATTAATTTGGGGATCTCCTGAAAAATAACATTGAGTCACGTGTTCTAATCCGTCTGGTGTAGTAATTTTATAATGAAAGTGTTTCGGGCGACTTCCATAATATCCTGGCCAAATTGTTTCAAATGCGTATTCACCGTTTTCATTGGTGAGCATTTGTCCTCTCAAATTATACAAATCATTCTCTGGATTGCCTGAGTCACACTCTTGAAAAACAGTATAACATCCATCATCATTCGCGTGCCAAACATCCACAACTGCATTCGAAATTGGTATTTCACAATCATTCGTGGTAATAACCCCGGAAATAAAAATACGAGTTCCCGGTTCGTCTATATCGGCCAAGATGGTTCGATAGGGATGGTTTTCATCCCAATAGGGTCCAAGAATATCCGGGGAAGTTAAATCGCAATCCCGAGACCCTAATAGAGTTGTGGGAATCACGCTTGAAATGAGCGTGCCCACTGCACCTAGTTTTATAAATTCTCTTCGTTTCATAGTAAGAAGCTAATTAGGTTTACGCAGAGTTTCTAGATGCATTAATATTTCCAAACAAAGACCGAACAACCATTTTTTCCAAAATAGATATTTGATCTTTTGTTAAATCGTTTTCCCTTAACCTCATGAGGGCATATTGTTGAATCACTAATAATGGCAATACGGTTTCTTCTCTAAGGGCAATGGATTCTTTAATGTTTTGATTATTCTCTAATAGTTCTTTTTGGCAAGATATTTTCAATATTAACCGCTCCGTTAAGTCATATTCTTCTTTAAGCATTGACCAAAATTCGCCATACTTTCGATCATGTTTCATATATTTTGTTAAGGGAAAATATGTTTTACACATACTCTGCATTGAGTTTCCAATTAATGCGCGGAAGAATCGTGACTCAGAATACAAAACAATGATTTCGTTGAGCTTTCCTGCAACTTCCATTTCTTTAAGGGCTGTTCCTAGTCCAAAAAATCCGGGGATATTTTGTTTTATTTGCGACCAGGCACCAACGAATGGAATGGCTCTTAATTGCTCAAACTTTATGTCGCTTGATTTATTTCTTTTGTCTGGTCTAGACCCAATATTTGTTTTGCTATAATACTTTAATGGAGACATGTCTAATAAAAAAGGTGTAAACAGCGGGTGTTCTTTTAGGCGTGTATATTCATCTAATGCAGATGAACTCATTTGTTCAAGTAGTTTATTTTGCTTTGGGGTTAGGGGTTTTTTGTTGTCTTTTAAAATTTGATTTTCTAGGCCGGCAGTCATTAATTGTTCAAGGTTTAAGCGTGCTGATTCTTTTGTTCCAAATTTGCTTGAAATGGTTTGCCCTTGAATTGTGAGCTGAATCTGTGTTGATGCAATTTTTTTACCAAGCGACGCATAATAATTATGTGTATTTCCCCCTCCTCGAGCCGGAGGTCCTCCGCGTCCATCAAAGTAAATAATATTAATCCCTTGTTTCTCTGATAAATTTGATAATTGTTCGCGCACTTTATATATATTCCAATTTGCGCTTAAATATCCCCCGTCTTTTGTCCCATCAGAAAACCCCAACATGACTATTTGTTTATTATTTCGTTGATTTAAATGCTCTTTATAATCTTTATTATCAAACAATGCTTTCATTGTTTTTTCTGCATTATTTAAATCATTAATTGTTTCAAAAAGCGGAATAAAATCAATCGGCATAGCTCCTTTTTGGAAGGCCGTTTGTTTGGCAATGAAATATACCTTCGCCACATCCTTTTCGCTTTGACAGTTAGAAATTATATAACGATGACATCCTTGCTCTCCGTTTGTTTTCTGAATCTGCTTAATCGTTGAAAAAGACTGAAGTGTATCTTCGATTCTGTCATTATCAGATAATGAAATAGACTGTTTTTTGTTTTCAGAAAACAAATCAGAAACAGATAGATTATCCGAAGGTAAAATGTGGTCAATTGTTTGATTTATAATACTGCTATCTTGACGGTAATCTAATGTTGCAAAATGGAACCCAAACAAGGAAATTCGATCTATAAAATTTTCTAATTGTTCTTTAAATACTCCGTTGTGGTCCGAAATAAGGTCCTTCAAAATAAGTTCAATTTCAATTAATAATAATTCAGCCGACCATTCTTGTTTGCCCCGAATACATAATAATATTTTCTGTTCAATTTCTAATAAACGTTCATATACACCCGAAAAAGAGATTCTTCGTCGAATGGAGCGAATATCAGTGTGGTAACATTTTAAAATAGTTTCTTTTAATCGGCGAGCTACATCTATTGTAATGGTTGAATTAACATATGGATTTCCGTCTCGGTCACCGCCGGGCCAAAAGCCCAGTTGAATCGAATTTATGTGTCCTGGTTTTTCGGATACACTTCTTCGTAACGTTGAGATTATATCTCCCGCGCTCTGATAAAAAATGTTTTGTAAATACCATGTTAGATTAACCGCTTCATCGTAAGGAGTTGGTTTTTTCTTTTTAAAGAAAGGGGTCATGCCTAGTTGCATCAAATAGGTGTGAATCAAATCAACATTGTTATTTTCAACAATAGCTTCAGTCAAATCTGTAATAATTGCTAGTACGCGACCGGGATAAAACTGGGTTGGGTGGGCGGTTAATACAGGCCAAATAGAAAATGTTTTTAATTTTTCTTTGAGTGATTCACTTAAGTTTTCTTGATTAACGTGTAATAATAATTCGGTAATTGACCCGGGACCATCCAAATTATTTAATTCTTCAAAAGTAGCATCTTCTAAGGCATCAATGAGAACCACTTGTCGTTCTATAAATTGAATAACTCGAAATAAAAAATCAAAATGATCCTGTTCGTTTTTATTTTTGAATTGTTCATTTAAAAATGTTTCTATTATTTTCTGTGGAGATTCACCTTGTAATAGCTTTGTTCGACACGCCCCTGTTAAAATAGGAACTAGCACGCCAATATCTTTGATACCACCTAAAGGAAGCGTCAGAAAAATGGAATTATATAGTTGATACTTTAAGCCGACTATCTGTTGATAGTTAGATAATGACTTACGACTCATTGAATTCAATCGATTGTGTTTTTTACTTTTTGGCTACGTTTTTTTATTTCACTGGTTAATTCTAAAACTGCCATGACATAATTATCTGAATGATTATAAGCATAGATGGATTTCCAAATATCTCCATCTTTTTCATAATTGGTACTATTAGGCTTATACCCATTCCGCCTGAGATAGTTAGCAATGCTTCCTAACACATCAGGCCAATCATAGGGTTGACGCACACCGTCTTCATTAAAATCGACTGAATAATTATTGAAGCTGGATGGGATAAATTGTCCATACCCGAAAGCTCCAGCATACGATCCACCAATTTCTTGAGGGTCTAACTGATCATTGAAACAATATTTGATAAATTCCGCTAACTCTTTGGACGCCCATTTAGCTCGGCGTGGCATTTCATGAATTTGGGTATAAAGAGAATTAAACACAGAATACTGAGAATGATGACTTCCATAATTGCTTTCAATTCCTGCAATAGTAACAAAAATAAACGGATCTACTTTATATTCACTTTCAACCATTTTAATTAATTCATAATTCTTTTTATAAAATTTTGCTCCAGCAGCAATTCTGGATTCTTTTACAAATATTTTTCGATAAACTTCCCAAGTTTTCTTTTCATAGGGCTTAGCGAAACGATCTACGATAACCTTATGTATTTTTAATTCATCATGCGTAAATGCTTCTCTCACATACGCTTCGGGAATGGTTGATTTTTTAAGATGCTCTGTGACCAGTCTATAAGCCAAATCATCAGTTAAGGATTGGCTCTGTGCTAAAGCCGTAAAGATAAGAATGAGGGTAATTCGATTCATGGATGTTTTCATTTTGATAATAATTGGAAATTTATGGTATGAATTTAAGACAGTCACCCACCATGAGATACAAAACATTAATCTTTGTTGAGCTCTGGAATTATTCCCACATATTTTTTATAATCCCGGTTTCAATGCACCGATAAAAAATTCTCTTTTTTGTTCAAAGGACCAGGGTCCCATAAAAACCACTTGTTGTCCGCGACTCGATAACTTTTTTTGAGCTATTGAATATCCAGCAACTGCGCTTCCAGCCATCCCTAAATAAAAGGGGAGAACACCTGGGTTATCTCCGATGGTATCACCTCTTAAGCCGCTCTTAACAACCAAAATAAAAAAACCAGGAATGGCCCCCCTAAAAATCCACAACACGCGCCAGCAAGAATTGGTAAAAATGGATTCACCGCTCCAAATGCTGTTATACTATTTATTGAAGAAATTGGAATGGCTGTTTTTCCATCAATGATAATATCGGTTTCAGTGACACCTGTAACAATGGGATAGTGAATAATACCATCGGTTGATTGCATACTAATAAACGTTGGTTTATTGGCAGCGAAAACTTGGCAGGCCAAAAACAACATTAAGGTGATGGTTTGTTTTTTCATTTTAGGTTTCATTTATTCATGAATCTCATTTCAGCAAAATCATTTTTTTGCTTTGCGTAATAGTCCCAACATTCATTTGTAAAAAATAAACACCACTGGCATATTGAGATGCATTCCATTGAATTTCATACTGACCCGACACCAATTTTTCATTTACCAGAGATTCAATCATGCGACCGCTTATGTCAAATACCTGTAGAGACGTAGCATGATGCATCTCTACAACATCAAACTGGATGATAGTAACCGGATTAAATGGATTTGGATAAATGGAATTTATTCCAATTTGTGTTGGAATTTGATTTTCATCAATTGAAACCGTTTCGCCATCTAAATAGCCTACACCACACTGTACAGATTCTGGTTCACTATGATGACAATGATCAAAAATATCACATTCGTCTGGATATAATTCATGTTCTGCATAAGGTCCTTCGGCATAATTATCCCAAACAGGAGAAGACATCCAACAAGCGTCGCACACATCTGTGCTAATGCTTTGATCTGATTCTTCCGGCCAATCTAAGGTGTCGCCCGGCGCAAAACAAAATCGTCCTATCAATTCTATACATTCCGGAGAACCAATATTGCCATCATCATCTTGACAATCGCTCCCATACCAAATTGAACCTTGAACAGTCCCGGGACATGCTTCGTGCCCAATCACATCAAAATACGCATAGTTTCCTGAAGCAAAAACAGCCGTTGGACTTAAGCAGGGCCACGAAGCTCTCACCGTAAATTTATTCGCGGTTTCACCTTCATATTCCCAGGGGAAATGCATTCGAAATCTAGAGCCTAATGTATTCGTATCGCCTGTGCTTGAATCAACCACAATCTTAAATAGGTTTTCTGGATGACATGGGTTTGACTCTCCTTCGCCACACACATATATACAGGAGTCAACTAAGGTAGGACAGGTTCGACTAAAATCATTATCCAGCCGAATAATATCACCAGACAATGTCTGAAAATCTTGGCTAAAGATTAAACTTGAAAATAACGAGATTAAGACGATCAATGGTTTTCGCATAGGTGAACCTTTTTTATTTTAATAAAATATTAACTATTTAATCTAAATCTTTTACGCATCGAAAACCTAGGACATCTTGCCACCTTTTCACATCGGGCGGATTGCTTCCTCTTTGATAAACTCTCAACCCTGTATGCCAACTATACCAATGTCCGCCACGCGTTACTTTTGTATTTCCCGTTTCCGGACCTTGTGGATTATCTTCGGGAGAAACAGAATAATAATTACGGCTATAAAAATCCTGACACCATTCCGACGCATTCCCTGCCATATCATACAAACCATATCCGTTGGGCGCAAAACTTCCCACTGGAGAAGCGAATCTCCATGTATCCTTTCCGGTCATACTGCTATTTTTAAATTCATCATCATTTTTCCAGTATTTGTGAAAATTTGCATCATGCTTTGTAATGGTGTTTCCCCAAGGATAACGCATATCATCCAATCCGCCTCGGGCTGCATATTCCCATTCTGCTTCCGTTGGTAAGCGCTTGCCTGACCACTCGGCATAAGCCGTTGCTTCATTCCAGTCCACGTTGACCATGGGATGATTATCTGTTGGCGACACAAAATGTTTTTCCCATAATCGCCAATTAAATTTATATCCCGTCTCTTGAGTAAATTGCCTAAACTCTTCAACCGTAACTTCATATTTGTCCATATAAAAACTATCAATCTTCACAGTATGAACAGGAAAATTATCGTATTCTTCTTCCCCGGCTGGATTACCCATTTTAAAGATTCCACTTGGGATTAAAACCATATTAATATAATCGAATTGATGTTGGATTGGATCTGGTGTAAAAAACCAAGTAACCACATCCGTTAATAATAAATCGTGAAGAAAGTGTCCTTTTTCACCTCTTATCCAATCTCCTTTAACATTTTCTAAAGACTCTCCGTTATAAGTTCCAGTCCATTCAATCGTTCCTCCGTCATAATCCGTGGGGCCCCGCGCGGTGAATTTCGTTTTTCCATTTTCCTGAAAAGTTTGATAGGGAAGTCTAATGTGTGGCTTTGAACTTGTGGTTATCAAACTTCCATCATTAAAAATTAATTTTTCACGGGATTTAAAAAAACCCAAAAACCCATTCGCCTTTATTTGCCCTTTAAATGATTTTCCATCTAAAGTCATACTCAATGAATCATTTTTCGGAGACTCGTTAGCCCACACCTTTATAACACCTACCAAAAAAATGCAGGTGATAATAGATATTGCACGACACGATCTACTTTTATGATTTTCCATTTTCATAAATAAAAATATTTAATTACTTTTGGTCAAATACAAAATGACGTACAGCTCCATCATTCGTCCATATCATTTTCACATCACGTAATGACTTACCGTCAAAAATGCCACTCCAATCATAATAATCCATTTCTCCTCGCACAGCTCGTGCCGAAAATATAAGAGTGCCATTGGATTTTTCAATATGATACTGCGAAGGTTTATAACCGCTTTTTACAGATAATTTAGAGGATACCGTTCCATCTTTAAACTCGATTGTATCTGTAAAACGAAGCCAGCGAATTAGAGGTTTATCCCAATATATTTTCCCTTCAAATGACTTTCCATCTAGGTGATATTCATCAAAATTTGTGCCGGCATTGACTGCGGCCAAGGAGACTATACTCAATAATATAATTGTTGCTATTCTATTTAGAGATTGAACTGTGTTCTTTTTTTTCTGAACCATTAAACTCTTTCCTTTTTGCTGATAATATTTGTATCCATTCTAAAAATCCAAAACTCTCATCTATCTACTTCCACATCCCTAAAATCTCCAATTTATATTAGCGGATGGAACCCAATAAAGTTTGGGTAATTTATTTGATGAATGTGTGGGTTCTTCATAGGTAGCGTGAATTCCAAGATTAGAATATAGTTTTTTACCCAATTGTTTTTCTATTCCCATAGACATAAATGGTTTTCCTTTTAATATATCATCAAAAAAGAATCCATGGATGGCTAAAACAGAATAAGCTCTTATTGGCGCATCGTTATAATAATATTTCCGCCCAACTAAATCCCGTTTTATGATCTAAAATTCCCACGGCGATATATTCAGCTGGGCGTTCTTTAGTTTGTCCATAAATAAAGTTTATTTGAAGAAAAATGAATAGAATTAACAATGAGATTCGTTTTAAAGTTTTCAATCTTTTAGTCCCTTACAACTTCTATCACCAACCAACCTTTTTCCAAATCAATTATGTTGATTTCATAGGTGAATGACTTAGAGCCAATGTTCAAAGTTTGACCCGTAACGTATTTTTCATCAATGGTCATTTTCATGGCTGCATAAGATAAAACAGTTTTCACTTTTTTATAATCGCTGGTTTCACCTGCATGGATATCACCATAGGATTGTTTCATGATAGACACATTTTTAAAATCTCGATCAGAGATATTATAGATACGAATTGATTTGGCAGAGCTGTAAGTACTAAAAATTGTTAAGCAAAGAAAAACATGGATGTATTGTAGTCGATTGTTCATTTCAAAAACGCTTTTTATAAACTTTGGCTTTTTAAATTGGCTCAATCACATTCACTAAGTTATATAATTATCTCACCCAACTTATATTAAGCGCGGGAAATGGCACAATATCTGGTTTTTTGTCTGGGTAAACCCGAACTACAGAACTAATCCCTAAATTAAAAAATAAATTATCTGTTAATTTTTTTTCACCGCCAAAAGAAAAATAAGGCGCAATAAATTCACCACCCATTGCGCTTATTTTTTGAATTGAAAAAACAGAGTACCCTTTGATAGGTCCATCATTCATTAGTCGTTTCCAACCAAGGGAAAGGGTACCAGCCGGGATAAGGCCAAGCCCCACAAATATTTCACTTTTGTCTTTTTGATAAAGCGTTCTTGCTATACCAATAATACCGAGTCCCGTTTTATGATCAAACAATCCAACCGCCCTATATTGTTTTGGTTTTTCTTCTTCCTGCCCCCGAATAAAATTCATTTGAAGAAATATGATTAAAGTAAGTAATAGATGTTTTTTCATTTTATTTTTTTCTTCGTTTATAAAGTTATATTTGACTCTGTTGATCCTAATTTAACCCGGAATTCAATTCTACAATCTTGATTCCGGATAACCGCAATGCAATTATCCGGAATAACAATACTGATCATTTCAACAAGATCATTTTCTGAGTATATCGATTAATGCCAGAAATTAATTCTGTAAAATAAACGCCACTGGCATACTGAGATGCATCCCACTGCACTTCATAGGTTCCTGCTTGCAATTGACTTTTAACTAACGTTGCTACATTTCGTCCACTTATATCATAAATACGGAGGATTGATTCATGAGAAGCGTCTCCCACATCAAATCGGATGGTTGTTACCGGGTTGAATGGGTTTGGATAAGCAGTATATAACTTATGTTCCAACGGCAAAAGTCCATCAAGTGGATCTACAGAAGCAATATCTACCGATTCAAAAACACTTTCAAACGAAACTTTGAAATCTTCAACATCTTCTAATTGGTCTAAGCCTGGATAAATATCATCCTCGCTAAAGCAATCTTCGTAAGAATCGTATTCTTCTTCACATGGGTTTTCTGATGCTGATACATACAGCGTCCCATCTTCAATTTCATATTCCATCGCCATTGTATCAGACTCTTCATCATAATAATCAGACTCATAATATAAAAAAACCGAATCTGATGTTGCTTCCCACTGAAAATAACTTGTATCTGTCCATTCTTCGCCATAATAATCATCATAACTTATTGAAACATCCATTCCTGTAGAATCTTCATATAGATAAATTGAAAGATCTTCTTCTTCGTTTTCATCACCAAATAAAAGACTTAAATCAATCGAAGTTTCTTCTCCTGCGATAAACTCAAGCATTCCAGGTCCAATGGTTCCATTAACTGTAAGCTGAGACATTCCCAATGAATCAACTAAACTCAAATTGTTAAACGTTAGGCTAAAATTCATTGTATCAATAGATGTTGATAAGGCAGCAGCTGCAGAATCCGCCATCAGTTCAAGAACGCCATTCTGATTAAACATTAATCCAAATACCATATCTAGGTTTTCGCCATTAGACGACCCAACTGCTAAGACTGTTGGATTTTCAACATTGATACTATCAAAATCAGCTCCAAACACAATCATAAAAAATTCCATTAAATTCATATTCATGATTAAAAGCTCGGGTTCACTTTCTCCGTCGTCATCATCTCCGCCATTCGTCCATTCATCTTCCATTTCCCCTACAAAATCCGCATAAGATTGATCAAGGGAATCACTGTCAAGAAAACATCCAATACTTCCGCCTTCTCCTAAAACATATTCAGATACAAATGAATACACAGCTATTTTAAATGGATCATCAGGCCAATTTATTTCACAATTCTCTGGATTAGTACCACCAAGGCCTCCAGAAACATCATCACCGTCAACAACCAAACTAAATTCAGATTCAAGATCAAAGGCGCTTTCACCCCAATCAATTGAATTATCATTAACATAGTCTTGAGCAAAGCCTAAGGCATCTGTGTTTCGAGAATTATTTCTACCATAATAACAATAATCATCAATATAATATTCGTCACTACAGCACTCGCAATACATATCGGATGGATAATAACCATAATCATAATAATCATTGTATTCGCCTTCACAATAAATGTCTTCACAGTCACTATTTCCACCACCATCCATAAAAGATGCATCCAATAGATAAGTTAATTCTGTTGAATAATCGCTGGCTGTTGCAGAAATACTTCCATTTGCTTCTGCCATCCCCATCATTGAAAGCGCATTAATTATTGTTTGATCTGTGCCAACCGTTACAAACATTTCAATGCTATTGTCTTCTAGGTGCCATCCGCCTATCAAATCTCCCATGTCTCGAGATGAAGTTCTGGCGTTCGTCACGTTGGGTTGGTTATTTAATTTAGATATATCCTCTAAAGAATATATTTGATATTTATTTTGAAGCGCTTTTACAATTTTATCCATTTGAGGCGGTAGATTGCCACCTGCAAAACAAATTGATAACGCGAATAGTAACATTACGGTTTTTTTCATGATCTTCTCTCTTCCTTTTTTTTGTTTGTTATTGTAATTCTAATCTGTCATTTCAAATTAATCGATTCTTGAACATGTCGAAGAATCAGATTGATGTAGCAATCTCGATTGTTTTTACGTTTTAAAGCGAGATTACTACGTCGTCGCTTTTAGGCGACTCCTCGGAATGACAACAATTTTTTAATTTTTCCCGGGGATGTTAGGATAATTACTCGTCTTGGGAAACGTAGCCAGCCCCTCACGAACTAGCTTTAATTATATCACCCCCGGATTAATTATAAACGCCCTTTGCGTCAAAAAATCCATCAATGGGTTTGCAGACCACAATGGCTGTATCTTCTTGAACATTAATATCCCAAACCATGCTTAGCATAATATATTTGCCAGTTTTACCGTTCTTCCAACGTTGAATGGTGCTGTACCGAGACTCTGTAATAGATTCGGATTTTATTAATTTTTCCTGAACTTTTCGAGATCTTGATAATTCATCAGGATGAATCCATTCTTCCCGGTCATAACGGTGTCCCACTAATTCATTTTGATCATATCCCAATATCTCAGGCCATTTTCCATCTACTTCTGTAATAATACCATCCGATACCCGGCCACAAATTAAAAGAGAATCAGCTACAATTCTATCCAATAAATCGCCTTTTTGAGATGGCGTTTTCAACTGAACTGTTTCGGCTCGTAGAGATTCGACCTCTTGCTTAAGAACCACATTTTCTCGCATGAGATAATCAATAACTATTTTGGATTCATCTGATGATTTGGGTCCGGGATTTGAAGATGTCGTAGATATTTTTGAAGGATTAATCATGATATTCTCTTGTGAAAGTTTGAGTAAATGCTTGGGGGGGATTTCGCCTTTGGCAATCCAAAGACTTAGAGCTTGGGGCGATACACCAAAAAAAGCGGCTACGTCCCGTTTTCGCCTATAGCCCTGATGGGTCATAAAGTTATTAATAATTTCTTTTGCATTTTCCATATAGATTAAATTTTTCTGTATTTTTTTCTTGTTTATTTAGTTTTACTGCAATAAAATTAAGCAACGGTTTATTACAGAGCAAGGAAAAAATGATTAAAAAACATAAAAAACCACCCTTAAGTTTGGGGAATCCGAGGGTGGAATGCTTAACGGGCTTCCTTCATTTTTACTCTAATAATTAAACAACAAGGAGAATTACCATGACAATAGCTAAATATATCACACTTATGCTTTTTTCCGCATTTCTGTTTGCGCAAGACGGCGCCATTCTTCCGGGACAGAAATCAGCGATCCAGTCCTTATCTACAGCTGCGGGTTTTAGCAGTGCTGATCTGAATACATATCTTGTTCAGAATTACGGTCAAACATTAGGCAGTCTTTCCCGTACCCAGGGCGCCAGTGTGATTAAAGAATTCCAGACTGGGTCAGCATCAAAACCGGTAGCAGCTAAACAAGAAGCAGACTTGGCTATTGCTTCCATCTTAGAAGTGGGTATGAAAAAACGTTTTCATTTCACGGATGGCAGCGTTCGGGATGGGGAAATTGTTTCTATTGAGAATGAGGTGGTGGCCATAAAAACAGGTAGCGGCACTTTTAATATACCAGCAAACCAATTCCTGTCAGAAACGGCAGAAATAAAAAACAAAAAGGGTGAATTATTTAAAGGTGTCGTTCTTGGTGAAACCGCTGAAGAATATATTATTCGTACATCATATGGAGATGCGGTAGTTCAGAAAAAAGGCATTCAATCTATGAAACGTTACCACGGTGGCATCCTGGATAGACAGTCTGAAGAGAGGCGAAAGTTTTATCAGAGCGAAGCACAGCTTCTAAGTGTTTTCATGGACCCGACGGCTTTTCCTCTTACGGGAAATACGTTTTATTTAAGTGGTCTTTCAATCGGCTATGGCCTAACAGACCGTTTTATGATTACAACAAAGTTCGGTTCTGACTTTAACGGCGACCTAAACCTCCATCCCCGCATGCGTTTTTATCATAGAAAATCCGCTGAAAAAGAAGTGGCCGCTTCCTGGGGCCTGGGCATACACCGTAAATATCCTTCCAAGTCCGTAATAGGAAAATACTCACACGCTATTAATATCACAGACAGCGCCGGTGTGATTACACCTCTTAATGAAATGACTAAAGATAAGGTGGCAAACTCCGATGATGCTTTAACCGTTGACGATGTTGTATCCACAGAAAATGTAAGTGGACTTTATGCTGAAGCATTTCTGGTCTTTTCTTCTCGTAGGGTGAACCCAACCGGCCGTGGAAAAATTGGGTGGACTTTGGGTGCCAAGATAAGCAACGCATTTGTGGGTCGGGATGATATTATAAACCAATCAAAATTGACACCTGGTGGAGATGCTATTTCCTGGAGCGAAAGTTCAAAATACACGGTGCCATTCAGGACCTGGCTGTCCCTGGAATACGACCTCAGAAAAGACCTGAAGTTTGTGGGGTCAGCCTGGGTTGACAATGGCTACAAAACTATGGCGTTTGGCGACACCTTTGATGATTATACTGATAATTTTTCTCTTGATTCTCCCGGAGGCGAAGTAAGTATGATTGATTTTGATTTCGGCATTCTATATGCCGTGAATGAGAGTTTCCGGATTGGGCTTCATTTCCAGCAACCCTACATTGATTTTTACTGGGAATTTTTTGAATTCTAATTCTCTGGAAACTTAATGAATAAATTTCTTTTTAGTCTTCTACTGGGCTGTGCGGTAATAGCGGCACAGCCCGGTGTAAACCTTCAGGCCGTTAGAGATATCCGGCTGCAAAATTTGAAGCGGGATTACACCGGGAGTACAATCCGGTTTATTGTTCCCGGCTCCACATCTGTAATGGGTATGCTGAAAGATGTTACTGATAAAAATTTTATTATTTCTCATAACGGCTCCCCCGCTGTTTATGGCCACGAAGAAATAGATTACGTTTTTATAGATCCGGGCTTTACCGGCAAGCTTATGGCCTTTGGTGTTGGCTTAATTGGCGGTGCTGCCGGCTACATGGGCGTAATCATTGCTAAGAAAAATGCAAATGCCAGTTGGAAAGGCGTGACATCATCGCTTGGCTTAGCTCTGGGGGGGCGTATAGGATTTAAGACATTTTTTAAACCAATCAAAATTGACATATCAGGAAAGACACGTGAATAAATCTATCGCCTTGCTTATGATGACGCTCTCATTCCTGTTTGGGGATAATAACGTTCAAGTTCGGCATGGCGATCAACAAGTAGC